>Ga0208903_1000645_pt1 | contig 25731 bp, 13 predicted proteins | sample AntAceMetag02UKJ_FD_184769 | JGI IMG/M metagenome (GOLD analysis project Ga0208903, IMG submission 184769) | Saline lake microbial communities from Ace Lake, Antarctica - Antarctic Ace Lake Metagenome 02UKJ (SPAdes) (version 2) | ecosystem: Environmental > Aquatic > Non-marine Saline and...
TAGTATTAGATGCCCATAGCGCAGGAGTAACCCTGATTGCCCGTATTGCTGATGCCAAGGGTTTAACCGCAGTCAAACACTTGTTCTGCCAAGCCGACCAGTTGGCAACGCTGCTTATGGCTGATACTGAAGACGCAGATACGGTTCTTAGCTACATAGTCATGCTAATGGAAGTGGATGAAATCGGTAGCCCTGCCGAAATCGATGTGGAAGAGTTCATCGGAAGGCCATTGACTATTGCCAATAAGCGGCTTAGACTTTATCATCCCTTAATTCAGAAGGTAGAAGACGGTCCCATGGAGATTGACGAAGAGCTGTATGAAATTGACCTTATCCTGCCTAAATATTAAAACCGCACTTATGGAAGAAATACTAACCAAAGAATTCATTGAAAAGGCGGACGGTGCTTTTAAGAACGCTAGAAAAGAATCTTTGAAGGAACTCTTTGAATTGGGAAGAATGAGTATTTCTGAACCGAAAGGCGAATGGGTTCTGCAAAAAGGAATCATGCCTCACTATCAATCTGGCGGGACCGTTGGTTCAAGGATAAACAAGTTGCTGTACCAACTTGACTTCATCATTGCGTTTGATTGGGGTAACTGGGACGAAGGCAAACGACTTGCCGAACCAGAAAACAGAAATGGGATAGCCAATCAGCCTGTCCACATTCTGATTGCTCTACTCACGAATATCGTCAGGGCTGACCGTTTCAATGAGGGGTTGTACGATGGGTTTATCGAAGATGGGTTCATTGCAGTGATATTGGAAGCGCTGGAAAAACACTTTTTCAAGAAAAACATAACTCTTTGAGCAAAACCAATTGCATTGAAGATAAAGCAATGTTAAGTTAGCACTCGCAATAAAGAATTCTTGAATTATAATGGATGCATTTTCAACCCACGATAAAGTAATACAGGATTATCGTTCCTATCTAAGTTCATTTTTATCAATTCAAGATGAACGTATTAAGGAGTCCGTGCAAAATGCACTTCATGATAATGGCTTTCTTCCCGAGCCTCTTATTCAATTCAACCCTGAGTTTAAAGTTGGGAGACCTCTAAGTGACTTTGTAAAGGCAAAGAAAATCCATGAAGACTTACCTAAGGTATTTGGTGAGTACTCGTTGTATAAACATCAGATACAAGCGATTGAAAATGGAATCAGTGGAAAGGGGTTTATTGTAACTTCAGGAACTGGCTCTGGTAAATCACTAACCTTTCTTGCTACGATTTTCAATGACCTTCTTTATCAAGGTGCCCAGAAACCAAAAGGAGTAAAGGCCATTTTAGTTTACCCAATGAATGCCTTGATTAACTCACAGGAAGAGGAGATTAAGAAGTATCACATCAATTATTTACTCTCTCGAAACCCTAGTGTCAACTTTTCAAGTGAGGGCAAAAAACTAGATGATCAAATTACTGAGCTAGAAACGCTTACTGGCTCTAGGTTCCCTATTTCATACGAAACATACACTGGGCAGCATCAAGGGGAACAACGTAAGCGGGTAGAGTCAGAAAAGCCAGACATCATACTTACCAATTATATGATGCTTGAACTCATAATGACAAGGCATCAGGAAGGTTGGATGCGGGACTCAATGAGTTCGCACTTGAAGTATTTAGTGTTTGATGAATTGCACACCTATAGAGGAAGGCAAGGTTCTGATGTAGCGATGCTGGTTAGGAGAATAAAGGGACTTGCAACGAAGGATGTGATGTGTATTGGAACTTCCGCTACCATGATGTCTGGAGGTTCCCCGGAAGAGAAAAAAATGTCTGTAGCCAAGGTTGGCGAGACAATCTTTGACACGCATTATGAATTGGGTGCTATAATTGGAGAAAGCCTCCAACCTTGCACAGACGGGATAACTCCAAGTCGGCAGGACTTGAACAAGGCTTTGGAAGCTGGGGTTTCTGATTTTACTACTGCGGAGGATTTCGTTTCAAACCCTATCGCAAATTGGCTGGAACTCAATATCGCGTTGAAAGACAATCATGGTGTTTTGGAACGGGAAACACCCATGTCAGTCAGTCAAATTGCTTCGAAGCTTTGCAACTCTGTAGACTTCGAACACGCATTTATTAAAGAACGTATTACTGAGCTGTTAAAGGCCACAGAAATATTCAATGAGCGATCAAGAAATTCAAGCAGTCGCAAGCGGTATTTGCCATTTCGCTTTCATCAATTCATATCTCAGACCAGTGTTGTTTCTGTAACGCTTGATTCCAGAAGCAAACGAGAGATAACCATTCGCCCAGGGCGCTACCTTAAAACGGATGGTGTTGAAAAACTACTCTTCCCTATTCTGTTCAGTCGTGTTTCTGGGTACGATTTTATTTGTGTTGAAAAGGATCTTACTGCCTCGAAATTTATTCCAAGAAATACTGATGAACGAGTTGAAAGCTTATCAAAAAAAGAGGGGACAGTAGAAAACCTGAAGGAAGAGAATTTCAAGTCGGGTTATTTAATCCTTGACGAAGGAGAAGAATTCTGGAAAGATGATTTGAAAGATGTCGTACCGGAAAATTGGCTGAACACTGCTGGTTCCAACCTAGTCAGCTATTACTCTTGGTTCATGCCCAAACGGGTCTATTTTAATTCCGATGGTTCATACTCAGATACTTCAAGCTCCGAATTCCCTTTAACCGGATTCTACGTACCTGCCAAACTAAAGATTGACCCAACGGCAGGAGTAATCTATCAAGACTCTCGTGTAGGAGAATACACGAAACTTATGAAACTGGGTAACGAGGGAAGGAGCACAGCAACTACTATCATCTCTTATGCGATTATCGACAGTCTAAACGAACAAGGGGTAAATACAGAGGATCAGAAGCTACTCAGCTTTACCGACAATCGACAGGATGCCTCTCTTCAGGCTGGCCACTTTAATGATTTCTTGGCTACGACAAGGCTCCGTTCTGCAATGAACAAGGCTTTGAAAACAAATCCAGAAGGGCTTGATGTCAATACCGTTGCCGAACGAGTCTTTGGTGTACTAAACCTGAAAGAGGAACAATACGCGCAGTACCCTGGCTCAGACCCACATTTCCCTGAAGAGGAAAATGTACGGGCCTTGAAACAGTATCTATTGATTCGCATTTTTCAAGACCTGAAGAGGGGTTGGCGATATACTTTGCCAAACCTGGAGCAAACCGCCCTCCTCAAAATTGAGTATTATAGACTTGCACAGCTGTGTTCAATGGACGAACGTTTTGAGAACATTCCTCCATTCAACCAAATGACACACCAAGAGCGCGAAGAAACGCTCATCCAAGTATTAAATTATTTCAGAACCAATTTTTCCATCGACCACAAATCGCTTCTAAACGATCGTGGAGAAACTGAAAATAGGCTTCGTGACCGATTGGACGAGACTAAGCTTTGGTCATTAGACAGGAGGGAGAGGATTGACACACCTACTTATATGACCATCTATAGTCCCGGCCGTACACAACGAGGGATTTACACTAGCAGTATTGGCCCGCAATCCGGCCTGGGTAAATTCCTAAAACGGAAATTCAACGAAAAAGGGATTGAAACCCCTAATACAGAGGCTCTAAAATCCATTATTGAAAACCTATGTGAAGCACTGATTGGACCGGGATTTCTTTCTAAACAAGAGGGAATTAGGGGAAGCCGGTCTGAATCAGGAGTCCCGGGATATATGTTGAGAGCAAATTGCTTGCGTTGGTTGCCAGGAGATGAAATTACGGTTGGAGTTGACAGTACCCGAGTGCTTAGCTACAAAGAGTTGAAGCCTAAACCCAACCCATTCTTTCAAAAACTTTACAAGCGAGACTTCACTAGTTACGAGAAACAAATTGAAGGAAGGGAACACACTGGACAGTTAAGCAGTGACGACAGAATTGAAAGGGAAGAACGGTTTAGAAAGGGTGAGATTTCCTCCTTGTTCTGCTCGCCAACAATGGAGTTGGGTATAGACATTGCCAATTTGAATGTGGTGCATATGCGAAACGTGCCACCAAACCCAGCAAACTATGCTCAACGAAGTGGACGTGCGGGTCGAAGCGGTCAAACGGCTTTGGTATTCACTTACTGTTCCTCCTACTCACCTCACGATCAAAACTACTTTCAGGCTGCCGATACAATGGTTGCTGGACAGGTTGTGCCACCGCGAATTGATCTGCTGAACGAAGAGTTATTGAGGACACACCTGCATTCGTTTATTCTAATGCAATTGGGGTTAAAAGAACTTCACACATCGGTGGTTTCCCTTATTGACTTGGAAAGGCTACCTGGTTTACCTCTGAAGGATTCAATCCGAGACAATATCAGTGATAACCTTAAACGACACGGTAACAATTGGGCCTCCACCTTTGGAGAGTATGTGAAAAATCTAGAGCCAAGCCTACTTGAAACATGGTGGTTTACCAATCAGTGGCTAAAGACTGTTGTAACTAAGTTCACAGAAAGCTTTGACGATTCTATAGGGCGATGGCGCAAGCTTTACTTGTCAGCGAAAGATATGATTGACAAGTCCCATGCGATAAACAATGACCCTACAATCAGGGATCTGGACATTAAAAAAGAGGCAAAGAGGCAATATATGGTGGGGCTTAGACAAGTCGCGCTGTTGGAAAATGAAAGTAAATCTGCATTCGGAAATAGCTCAGAGTTCTATGTGTTTCGGTACTTAGCATCGGAAGGATTTATCCCAGGATACAATTTCACAAGGCTTCCTGTTCGAGCGTTCGTGGGGCAAAAACACATGGATGATGGCGAATATATTTCCAGACCACGATTTATCGCATTGAGGGAATTTGGTCCGGGAAATATTATTTACCACAACGGGAATAAGTATCGCATCAATCGAATGATGCTAACAGATGCAGATGCTCTTCAACGCAAAATCAAGATTTCGAAGCAAACTGGTTATGCTTTTCTAGATGAGGAAGCCAGTCAAGCCAATAACGACCCGATTACCCACTCTGAACTTATAGGGGATAACGTTGAGTTTCGCTCACAATTAATTGAGGTTGGAGAGTCCGAGGCACTCCCTCAAATGCGCATCTCATGCGAAGAAGAAGAACGAATGTCAACTGGTTTTCAGCTGGAAAATTACTTCCGTTATCCAAACGGAGTTGAACACACCATCAAATCCGTAATCAAAACTGGAGGCTCGCCTCTTCTTCAAATTATTTATGGTCCGGCCACCGAAATGATTCAGCTTAATCGGAAGTGGCGAAAGTCTCAGGATGAAGGATTTTCCATGGATAAACGAAATGGACGATGGCTACAAAAGACAGACCTCGAGAAAGAGGACACTAAGAACAATGAGCGAAAAGTGATGATTTTCGCAAGGGATACCGCTGATACTCTGTATTTACAACCATTGGAGAATCTGGACTTACAACCGGATGACCTTATCTCTCTCAGCTTTGCAATTAAACGTGGAATAGAAGTTCTTTTTCAAGTTGAGGAGAGCGAAATCGGTGTGGAAGTGACGGGCGACCCTGAAGCCCCAAACATTTTGATTTTTGAATCCGCGCAAGGAAGCCTTGGCATCTTGTCTGTATTGGCAAGTGAGCCGCTAATGCTGAAGGAGCTTTTCAAAAAAGCATATGAATGCATGCATTTTGACCCTGAAACCCGCGAAGAAACGGAAGCCGGCAAAAAACTTCCGAAGGCTACCTACCAAGACTTGCTTTCTTACTACAACCAGAGGCATCACGACAAACTTGACCGGTACGCCATCAAGGATGCGTTGGAAACGCTAATGGATTGTGACGTGGAAAATAATCAAGGAGGGAACGACCGAGAGGCGCAGATGAAAATGCTACTGGAGCAATATGATAAGAACTCCTCTACAGAGATTAAACTATTGCGCCATCTGTACGACAACTGTCTTGCACTACCCGACAAGGCTCAAGTAAACGTGCCTGGGTTTTACATAAGTGCCGACTTCGTTTACAACAAGGATTCGGGGCCAGTCATTCTTTTCTGTGACGGTTCTGTACACGACTTGGATTCGGTTAAAGAAGACGACACCCACAAGCGTCAGCTTCTGTACGACAAGGGCTATGATGTGATTGAATGGCATTACACCGAGTCGCTAGAAGACTTGGTAAAAAGAAGAAAGGATGTGTTTAGAAAAGTCTGTTAACCAATGAGCAATCAAGTACTCAATAAACCAGGAACACTGGTTAGGTTTCGGTCTCGAGACTGGATGGTTCTTCCTTCAAATGATGCGGACCTGATGCGCATTAAGCCTTTGGGTGGGTCTGATGAAGAAGAAACAGCGATTTATCTGCCTCTTCAAATTCCAGATGAGAAGGTAACCTCTGCGAATTTCCCAGACCCAACTCCAGACGATTTGGGCTCCTTCCATACGGCCAAACTTCTCTTTGATGCCTCTCGTTTGTCCTTCCGAAATGCCTCGGGGCCATTTCGCTGTATGGGTAAACTGTCATTCCGGCCACGGTCCTATCAATTGGTTCCTCTAGTGATGGCGCTAAAGCAGGAAACCGTTCGGTTGCTTATTGCCGATGACGTTGGTATTGGAAAGACTATCGAAGCACTCTTGATTTTGAAAGAACTGATGGAGCGAGGAGACATTAAGCGCTTCGCAGTTGTTTGTCCTCCTCATCTCTGCGACCAATGGGCTGGTGAACTAAAAGACAAGCTGGATATTGACGCAGAAGTAATACGTTCTAGCACCGCTGCAAAATTGGACCGAACTATACCAGATGACCGCAGCGTATTCCATCACGTAGCGTTTCAGGTGGTTTCTATTGATTATGTCAAAGCGCAAAAGCGAAGAGGCATTTTCATCAGTGACTGTCCTGAACTACTTATTGTCGATGAGGCGCATACCTGCACACAGTCCGAAGGGAATACGTCTGCTTCCAAACAGCAGCGGCATGAGCTTTTAAAAGAATTATGCGCTGATGATAAGCGTCATCTGCTATTGCTGACTGCCACGCCACACAGCGGAAAAGATTTTGAATTCCTGTCATTACTAGGGCTTATCAAAGAAGACTTTCGGACATTGAATCTTACCGAGATGAGTCAATCCCAGCGTAGGAAGCTGGCAGATTTCTTTATCCAGCGAAAGCGAGAGAACATCAAACGATGGTTGAACGAAGACACCACTTTTCCCGACAGGGAAATGAAGGAAATCGGGTATTCGGTTGCTCCTGAATATCTTATGTTCTATCAGAATATTATCCGCTTTGCTAAGGGAATCTCGTCCAAAGAAACGGATAACAAGCAGACCCAAATGCTGCGTTCATGGGCGGCTATTGCACTTATCCGGGGAGTCATGTCGAGCCCACAGATGGCAACTCAGATGTTAGAAAACAGGCGTGAGAAACAGCTCGAGGATGAAACCGCTGAGAGCATTCCAACCTCTCGTGATGAACTCTTCGGAACCTTGGATTCATCTGACGATACCGTGCGAAAGGACCTTATCGACTCCGTTCCGTTAGAAAATTCCGAATTGGAAGACCTGATTGAACTGACCAAGGAAGCAGAATCCTTAAAGAATATTCAGCGTGATAGAAAACGGGAAGTCACCATCAAACTAGTTAAAGACTGGCTGAAGGATGGTTTTCAGCCCATCATTTTCTGCAAGTACATTCCTACTGCAAATTATGTGGCGGAATACCTCAAAGAAGCGTTGCCAAACAAAATCAATGTTCAAGCAATTACTTCCGAATTGGCAGACGAGCAACGAAGAGAGAAAATTGACCTTATGGGTGAGTCTGAACAACGGGTGTTGGTTGCAACCGATTGTTTGAGTGAGGGAATCAATCTTCAGGAGTTTTTCACTGCCATCATCCATTACGACCTTCCTTGGAATCCGAATCGGATTGAACAGCGGGAAGGACGAGTGGACCGATTTGGACAAACGGCAAAAATTGTACGGGCCTATATGCTGTATGGTCAGGATAACGCAATGGACGAGTTTGTAATGGAAGTCCTCATCAGAAAAGTACGCGACATCCATAAGTCAACAGGAGTAACCATCTCCATTGGCGAAGACACCGAGAACCTAATGACCAAGGCCGCTCGCGAACTCCTATTTAATGACAAAACCACAGAAACTCAGACAAAACTTTTCGCGGATGAAATGGTAACTAACGAGTTAGAAGCCGCCCGGAAGAAAGGAGAGAATCTACGGAGCATTTTTGCACATGAGAGCATCAAGCCCGAAGCCATCCAGGCTGATTTGGAATCTGTTGATGAGGCCATTGGAGATATTGATACGGTGGAGCATTTCGTTATTCAATCGCTTGAATATTTAGGTGCTGGTTGTAAACGAGTGGATGAGGGCTACGCCATTGACCCAACCAACTTGCCTTTTCATCTAAAGGCGCATTTTAGTGGAAAGCAAAATCCCAAAGTCAGCTTTGAATCACCTACACCGAAAGGCTTCCGCTACATTGGACGTAATCATCTTTTTGTGGAGCAACTGTGTCAGTTCATGCTGTCCATTGCTTTTGAAGGCCATCCAGAGCACAGTAAGCTGGCAAGGGTTTCCGAAATACAGACCGATGCTGTTGTAGGACGCACCACGCTGGTCATGTTCCGAGTTCGGAACGTGATAAAAGAGGTGGCTTCCAAGCGTGAGGTCATCTCTGAGGAAATGTATCTGTGGGGCTATCGAGGAGTGGGAGATAAATTAGAAACCATCGATTACCGAGAAGGAAAAAAACTACTGATGGAAGCTACTAGTCTTCGTCAATTACCAGAGGAACGCCAAAAGGCCGACATCGAAAAAGAGATTCTTCAATTCAATGAGCTGAAGCCTCAATTCATCAAGGTTGCTACTGACAGGGCAGAAAAACTAGTGGAGGCACATGGTCGGTTCAAAGAACTTGTTGGCGGACGCAGGTACGAGAAGGCCACGCCCGTATTACCACCAGACGTGATGGGTATTTACATTCTCATGCCACAACCAAAAGCCCTGTAAGATGAACTATTCTGCCATAGACATACAGGGAAACATCATTTCGTCCGATGTGCTTACCAAGATTAGGCAAGAGGACATGCGGTTTCAGAAACCAGCAGATTTTGAGCTGGACAGAAACACTTCTGTAAGAGATGAAATAGGAATTGCTTGGAGTGCAGCACAAGCACATTGGAAGGCGTTTAAGCTGAGACGTGACCGACTGAAAGACCATGATACCGGAACCAGCGAAACCCGAAATAGCTGGATTATTCCATTCATGCGCGAGTTGGGTTACCAGTTGGAAGTCTCCAAAGCGGAAACCCTCAATGATAAAAGCTACGCCATCAGTCACCGCGATACGCAGCGTGATGGTTTTCCCGTTCATATTGTAGGTGTTAATCAGAGTTTGGATAAACGCTCCGAAGGCGGTGCCCGACTTTCGCCACATGCATTGGTACAGGAATACCTGAACAACTGCGAACACCTATATGCCGTAACCACCAATGGCAGTTTCTTAAGGCTGTTGCGAGATGCCACGCGTTTGGCACGATTGAGCTACCTCGAATTCAATTTGGAGCGGATGATGGAAGAGGAACTCTATGCCGAGTTCGCGTTGCTCTTCCGTGTGTTACATGCCACGCGTATGCCGCAAAAACAGGACATCGGGCCTGACAGCGTCATCGAATTCTATCATCAGGAAGCACTGGCCAGCGGAACACGTATCCGCGAACGATTGAGCGTGGCAGTGGAGCAAAGCATTAAGTTGCTGGGTAATGGACTGCTCAAACATCCTGAGAATAAAGAACTGCGCGAACGTGCTGGAAATCCGAGCTTCAATGCGGACGATTACTACCTCTATCTGTTGCGTACCGTTTACCGCATGCTGTTTCTGTTGGTCATTGAGGAACGTAACCTCATTTATCCCGCAGAGCGCGATGAAGACCTGAACGAGAAGCGCGACATCTACTACAAGTATTACAGCATTCAGCGGCTTACGCGATTGGCGGAGCGCAAGGTGTATGTAGACCCGCGCAAGACCGACCTCTGGCGTTCGCTGCTTACCACTTTTCTTCTGTTCGAAAAAGGGTTTTACGGCAGCAAACTCGGCATTCAGCCCTTAGGTGCAGGACTGTTCTCTCCTGCTGCCATTGGCGAATTGGTAACGCAGCAAATGGACAACGAAACGCTCCTGAGTGTTATCCGCCATTTGGTAATGTTTGAGAATGAGAACAAGCAGTGGACACGCGTTAATTATGCCGACCTCGATGTAGAGGAATTCGGAAGTGTGTATGAAGGTTTGTTGGAATACGACCCGCAAGTAATCGTAACGCACGAGCAGCCAAACTTTGGGTTTGTGGAAGGAACGAGGCGTTCTTCCAGCGGTTCGCATTACACACCAGAGGAGTTGGTAAAACCGCTCATCAAACACTCGTTAGAATACGTGATTGCCGATAAGCTGAAAACTGGCAAGGAACAGGCTACCGACCGCGATGAGCGTTTGTTGGCACAACAACGGCAACTGCTTACCATTAAAGTGTGCGATGTGGCCTGCGGGAGCGGACACATTCTATTGAGTGCTGCCCGAAGAATTGGTATAGAACTGGCCGTTTTGCGCGAAAGCATGGGGCAGGCCATACCTGTAGAACAGCCCAGCCCGACCTACCTGCGGCAAGCCATTAGAGATGTGATACGCCATTGCATTTATGGCGTGGATAAGAACCCGTTGGCTGTGGAGCTTTGTAAAGTGGCTTTGTGGTTGGAAGCCCACAACCCGGGCGAACCGCTCAATTTCTTGGACCACCGCATTAAGTGTGGAGATGCCATTGTGGGCTTGGCCCGCAGAGAAGAATTACAGAACGGGATTGCCACCGAAGCCTTTAAGGCACTGACGGAAGCAGAGAAAAAAGAAGACTGGTCTAAAACGCTTGTCAAGCGAAATAAGAAAGAGCGCGCCAAGCGCGAACATGAAGCAAAAGCTGGCTCCCATCAGATAGAAACAACAACTGATTACAAACTGCTGGAAGAAACCAAGAAACTGGACAAGGTTTTTGATGCTTTTGTGAACCTACCTGAGAACACGCCCGAAGAAATTGAAGCCAAGCAGAAAGCTTATAGGAAGATGCAGAACAGCGATGCGCTGAACCGCCTGCGCACCTTAGCCGATATGCAAGTGGCGCAGTTCTTCTTGCCCAAGACCACCCTGAACAAGGAATACTTGGTAACGGATGGCGATTACTTCCGTTACCTACGCGGAGAGAAAAAGATAGACCATTTGAAAGAAACCAAATGGGTGCAGTTGGCGCACGAAAAGCGCTTCTTTCATTATTTCTTAGAATTTCCAGAAGTGTTTGCAGCTGGTGGTTTTGATACGATTTTAGGAAATCCTCCATTCTTAAACGGACTTAAAATCAGTGAAAATTATGGCGATAATCTTAATTTTTATCTCGTTGGATATTATGAAGGAAGTACTAAGAAGGCAGATCTCTGTGCTTACTTTTTTAGAAGAAGTTATTCTATTCTAAATAAATCTGGTTTTTCTAGCCTTATTAGTACAAACACGATTTCACAAGGAACTACAAGAAAGGGGGGATTAGACATCATTCTTGGTAAACTGAGAGGAACAATTGTTTATGCTGATAAGTCAAGGCCTTGGCCAGGAAAAGCAGCGGTGGTCATCTCAATGTGTTCAATCACCAAAAGAGAGTGGAATCAACCCGCGATTCTAAATGGCCAATTTGTTGAAAGGATTAATTCATTACTTGATGAATCCGAAGGATTTGACGGTAAACCGGTGCCATTAGCAATGAATATGGGTTTAAGCTATCAAGGGTCAAACCCCTACGGAGAAGGTTTCGGTATTGACGAACCAAGTGCTTTAAGAATGATTTCGCTTGACCCTAATAATTCGCAGGTCGTGAAACCTTTTATCGGAGGGGTGGATATCAATGGTCGATTGGACAAAAATCCATCTCGGTGGATAATCAACTTTCACGAACGAACCTTTACCGAGGCTTCCAAATTTAAATTGCCGCTAGAGCATGTTAAAAAACATGTTTTTCCAGAGAGAATGAGTAGAGATGAAGCTAAGTATCCTCGTTTAGTTCAGGAATGGTGGAAGTTTTGGCATTCAAGAAGATCTCTATATGACGCTATTGATTACAGAAATCTAACTCGAGTATTTGTGAGGTCAAGAATTTCCAATATGCACACGTTGGATTTCGTTCCATCAGATTGGACCTACTCTGAATCACTAGTTGTTTTTGCTTTTGAGAATAATGATGATTTTGCTGTTTACCAGTCTAACATCCATGAATCTTGGGCGGTAAAATATGCTTCCACCATGAAGACTGATTTGCGGTATGTCGTTTCTGGTTGTTTCAACACTTTTCCAAGACCAAAGGACAAAATCAAACAAGATGGATTCCAATCAACCATGGAATCATTCCATTCTACAAGAGACAAACTCAAAGAAACGCTTGGGATTGGATTGACGAAAATTTACCGTCTATTCCATTCTTCTGAGTCCGATAAATCAGACTCTCAAGTCAATGATGATGTTAATTCATTAAGACGGTTTCAACGCCAACTTGACGAAGGGGTTATGGCGGCTTATGGATGGGAAGACATCAGCCTTCGTCATGATTTTCACGAAGTAGATTCTTTGCCGGAGAATGACCGCGTGCGGTATACCATACACCCAGATGCCCGCAAGGAGATATTGAAGCGCTTGCTACTGCTTAATCATGAGCGTTTTGAGGAGGAAGTGGCCAAAGGCCTGCACAAGAAAAAAGACGTGGTTGCCTACTACCAACAAAAAGGCAAACCCATACCTGATGGCACCAAATTCAGTGATGTAAAAATCAAGTACAAAGCGCCTAAGAAGGAGGCTGAGAAGGTTGAGGAAAAGGAAAGTGTTTATAAGCAAACTAAGATTTTTGAAGACCCACATTTATTCAATCAAGGGATTGAAGAAACATCAAATGATGCCGTAAAAAACGGTTCTCAGGTGCAGTTACAACCCAAAGGAAAAGCCGCCAGTTGGTTTGTCATGGGCAAACCCGTAAAAGGGATGCAAACGCTCAAACCAGAAAGCGCTATGGCCAAAAAACTCCTTGGCAAAAAAGCTGGAGATAGTATTGATTTTGGTAATGGGTTTAAGGTTTTAAAAGTGAAATAAAAAGAAGCTATGGATAACGATTTGTTTAGGTCGATTGTTGAGGAACTGGTTCAAGAGTCATTTCCAGGAACCACAATTACTCAGGAGGCAAAAGGTCAGCGTAAACCTGTGATAAACGTGAAGAACCAGAATAATATTGGGATTTTACTACCAAGCGAGGATTCGAGATTAGTACTCCATCGGTCACAAGTATTTAAGGAGGCTGAAAAAACCTTCATCGAAAAATTTGTGGATCATATATACTCGCTCAGTATGATTCCTGAACGCTTAGTTAGATTGGTTTCGAAGAAACTTCTTAGTAGGGTGGTTGCTGAATCGTTGCTTTCGGATCAGGTTGCTCAGACCACTTTACTTGAAATGATTGAAACACTGGAGACTTGGTCCTCTGAAACCTACGAAGGTGGAGGAATAGCATCAGGATTTCTTTTGGATCCGGATACAACCGCTGTTAATGGTGTTCCTTTCAGTGACTACGTTTCAAACGATTTCGCCAAGGTCTTGTCAAACGGATTTGATACGATTGCTGAGTTTACAGCCAATGGCCAACTTGGGGGCTACATTTATGCGGATAGTCCCGATGGTAACAATTGGAGAAGTCCTTATCGATATTCACAAGTTAGCAAGACCACTTTGGGAAATGCCAAAATTGCCGTTCTTCTCAATAGGAACGGTGAGATATTGATTTTCAAAGATGACAGCTTGATGTTCGCTAAGCGAAGAGGTAGCTGGGTAGTATGGGTTCACGATACGGTGCTGGAGAAATTGGCATTTGGCAATAAGATGTTGCCCAATGAAATTCGGCAAGCAATTTATTCAAGTGCTTTAGATGTTTCTTTTGCTAGATGTGGGGGAACGATAGCGATTTTCAGTAAAACAAAAACCAAAGAAGGAAAGAAAGAAATTCATGAATCGGACTTTTTAGGGAATTCGGACAAGGTTAAATCCCTTGCCCTGTCTCAATTCAACCTTGCTCCGTTTAAAGATATTGATAGGCGGTTAAAACAAGAAATGATTGGCATTGATGGAGCAACCGTGCTAGACCATGAGGGCAATTTGATGGTGGTAGGAGCAATCGTCAAGGTTGATCCAGGCAGTGACGAAGGAGGGAGATCCGCGGCTACCAAATCATTGAGTCGATTTGGTCTGGCGATGAAAATTTCAAACGATGGAAAGATTAGTGTATTCAAAGGCGGTGAGAAAAAATTCACTTTCGCCTGATTTTGAAAAGTGGGTGAATTGGTGGGTGAATTCTTGGGGCTATACAAGTTCAAACACATTACTTTATATCCCTGAGGTGGGTAAATAACTTGGAATTAGAATGGCATTGTACGACACATATTGGAAGGGCATCCTTCAGACCATAAATGCCGAACAGGATTTCACGAAAGCGTTCGAAGAAACCTTCTCGGATACCGGCATTGAAACCGTTGGTAATCGCAAGTCAAGTGGTTGGAGCGGTTACTTGGAATTCTTTGCTTTCAACACGCGTAGGAAGACCAATTCGCAAGTATTCCGGGACCTTGAAGAGGTGCTAAAAAAATACACCGGCCTTCGGAACAAGTTGGGTGGTCAGCTTGATGTTCGCGTGAACAAAAGCAACGAAGTCACATTCAAATACGAGCCTTTCAGTTGGGAGCTGATGATGAATCGCTACCGCGATTCTCAGGACCAAACTCAAATGGAAAAGGAGCTTTACAAATGGGAGCTGGTAAAGCAATTTCAGAGCTTTTGGAAGCAGTATGAAGATGGCCAGCTCAGTTTTGTAGACCTAATGGGTCAGGCAAACTGGGAGAACTTGGTCTACCACATGTTCACTCCCAACTTCGATTACCTGATCACTCAAAAACCGCAAGAAGTTGAGCAAGCATTCGTGAAACTGTATGATGAACAGGCACCATTGCAAGGTAGAATCGATGAATTCCGTGATACGTTGGAAGCATTGCATAACGAGGTTCGAAGAAAGCCTAAAGATGTTTTGTTTTTGAATGAACGTGAAACGGCTACAATTCTGGCTTTCCGATATCCAGATAAGTACGCCTTATTCATGCCAACTTTCTACGCTTCACTGGCTAAAGCTCTTGGCCGGAAAAGTACCAGCAAGTGGAATCAATTGGTGGATTATTATGAGATTGTTAATGACTTTCGGGAGAACGAGCTTCCGAAGTATGAGGACATTATTGCGGTTAAAAACCGACTTACTTCTGACTCCAAATTTTATCCAGACAACAAGCATCTACTCCTTATTCAGGATATTTTTTATATCACGCTGATGAAGGGATTTGAAGAGGAGGAGTCCACAGATGAAGAGGAGGAAGATGTGGATATAGTTAAACAGCTTCAGCAATTTGAACTCCAAGAGGTTGAAGCGTTTTTCTATGCGTTTGATAAAATTCAAAATAAGCAAAGTCTTGAGTCAGGTGATGAGCGGTTTGTCTTCTCTCTGGCTGAAAAGCGGCTCACATTTACTATTGGTCAACGTTTTATCCTGAACCTATTTCCAATAAAACAAAGGAATGGAGGGGCAACTTTCGGTGTAATTGGGGAAGAGGCATTTGGTGTTGTCTCTAAACCATATGACGGAAGCCCAACGGCCTTTTTCAATCGAGTCAAATCCCTTAACCTTTCTAATGGAGAATGGCAATCGCTGGATAAAGCTGTGACAACTGAGCTTAACCGAAGCAAAAAGTCAGGATACTACAAATACAACCACGGTGATTTCGAAAAGATGGCCTTCGACCATGCTTACCGTCACGAAATACTCCAACTGGCATTCCCAGAAAAACAAGAAAAAATCATGAGTACATCAAGCCCAAAGAACATGATACTGTTCGGCCCTCCAGGAACGGGAAAAACGTATAATTCCATTGATAAAGCGGTGGCAATTATTGATGGCACCTCCAATGACCACGAGGCCAATAAAAAGCGCTATGATGAACTGGTTGATGCTGGTCAAGTTCAGTTCGTGACTTTCCACCAAAGCATGAGCTACGAAGATTTTGTGGAAGGAATTAAACCGGAAACAATTGACGATGATGTGGTTTACAACGTTAAACCTGGGATCTTCAAACAGATTTGTAACCAAGCTAGAGCTGCTGGCAAGACAGGCAACAACTTTGAGAATGCATATCAATCATTGCTGAAAGAGATAAAAGAAAATGAAGGTAAACTGGTGCTTGAAACGTTGGTTCACTCGAAGGAGTTTACTATATATGAAAACTCAAAAGGGAATTTGAAGTTCCACTCTAATACTGAAAAGGCGTATGAGGGAGTTATCAAGCAAAACGTAATCCTGCATTACCTCAAGACAGCTGAGTGTCTAGACTGGCCTTCTTACGTGAAATCCGTGGCCAAACACATGAGAGAACACCACGGCTACACCGATAAAGCTGCTAAATCCTCAAAGAATTTTGTGCTGGTTATTGATGAAATCAACAGAGGCAACGTATCGCAAATCTTCGGAGAACTGATTACGCTAATTGAAGAAGACAAACGTGAAGGAGAGCCCAACGCCATTTCTGTTACATTACCGTATTCGAAGAATGACGAAGGTCGTTTCTCAGTGCCCTCGAACCTGTATATCGTAGGAACGATGAATACTGCGGATAAAAGTGTCGAGGCTTTAGACTCTGCTTTAAGGAGACGTTTTAGCTTTATTGAAATGCCAGCGAAACCCGAATTACTAAGTTCGAATACGGAATTAGGAGGTGTTAAGCTAAACGAGCTTTTAAACGTCATCAACTCTAGAATTGAAAAGCTGTTGGACAAGGACCATCAAATTGGACATTCTTACTTCATGAATATCCATTCAGAGGAAGATTTGAAAGCTGTATTTAGGGATAAAATCATCCCGCTTCTACAAGAATATTTTTTTGGCGATTTTGGTAAAATCGGGCTCGTTCTGGGAAAGAGTTTCATTGAGATGGATAGTGGCTCTTTTGCTGGATTTGCAGATTTCGACTATGAAGGTGGAGCATTATCTGACCTACAAGAACGAATTGTCTATAGCATCTCTCCTGAGAAGGCTTGGGATATCAGTGCTATTCTTCATAAGAACGCCTGATTTTATCTGAAGTGAGAAAACCCAACATCCAAGTATTCGAGTACGATTCTTTATCCATCGAGGATGAATCGCTAAAAGAAGCTCTTGACTCCTATTACGGAGATTCTGGAGTTCCTTATTTCGACCTTACGAGAACTGGGGTCCGTTTCAAACAATATGTTGGAGTGCTACAGGTTGGCAGATACACCATTGAGGTTCTTCCCAAAATAGATAGGTCAACCTCTGATAAAGCCACTTGGCAAAAGGTGCTGATTAAAATGCTTCTTCAGTCAGGGATAGTAAAGGCAAACGACTCTTCTACGTCAAATTTAAAGCTGCATAAGAACAATATCCTTGACATCTACATAGAGCGGTTCCTATCTGAATGCGAGTATTTGATGAATCGTGGGCTCATCAAACGGTATCGCAAAGTTGAGGGGAACCAAATGTCGCTTAGAGGCGCGTTGGTCTTTGGTAAACATGTATCCGAGAACTTGGCGCACAAAGAACGTTTTTACGTTCGTTACACGCAATACGACCAACATCATCAGCTGAACCAAATACTACTAAAAACAATAAACCTACTCAACGTTGTAGTAACCGCTCCTCAACTAAGAAGCAGGATTGGTTCGTTGCAGTTGAGGTTTCCTGAATTGAAAAACATATCGGTAACTGAGAGCACGTTTAAAAAACTCTCGTTCGACCGGAAGTCCTTTCATTACAAAACAGCCATTGAAATAGCCGAGTTATTGATTCTGAACTATCATCCAGACATCACCAAAGGACAGAAGAACGTGTTGGCTTTAATGTTCGACATGAATGTGCTTTGGGAATCGTGGGTTCTCAAACAGCTACAGAAGCTGACCAAAAAACCCATTAGCCTCAGCGGTCAGAAATCAAAGCGTTTCTGGACTCCTACTGAAGGTCACGGATACAGCAAAACTCTCCGACCGGACATCATTGCCAAAAGTGGAAACCAAACTATTGTATTAGACACTAAATGGAAGGTTCCAAAAGATGGCAAACCCAGTGATGATGACCTCAAACAAATGTTTGCATACAACAATCGTTTTGATGCACGAAAAAGCATATTAATCTATCCTGGCACCTCTTCATCTTACACTGGCTCTTTCTTTGGCTCTCACGGAGATTGCGAGGTGTATTATTTGGATGTCTTAGACAGTAATGGGCAGCTTCAACATGAGGGTTTAGAAAAGTTGTTTGAGCGTCTAAAAATCTGCTTACAGGAATAAGCCCATGCTTCCCATACCCGAAACACGGTTTAAACAATCGTATCTCTCCTCCGAATAATTCACCCCCACCTGCGAAACGTTTAGTTATGAATACAATAATTAGGTCTCTTTACCGGAGTACAACTGGCTTATGAAAGTTTGGTAAAACGGCCCACCTGTGGCTAAAACATTAAATTCCTTATTGGGCGTTTACCGTTGGCTCTGGTCCATAATGCCCCATAAATCATTGGCGATTTTTTTCGCGCCTACACTATCAGAAATACCTCGAATTGTATCCTTGTCTTTATGGACAAGCTCCCATGTCTTCTCGTCATTTTGTTGTACAGCTTTATATACTTCGATGTGATTTTGGGGATTGAAAACCATTTTCCATTTTGTTCCCTTATGAGTAAAAAATAATTTGATTTCTTCTGTTCGAAAGAACTCTGACGATCCACAACGTAGATTATGGTAGTCACCCGAGATGCTGGCAAGTTCAAAAACCTCGCTTATTACTTCGTTTCGGTAGCCATCAATCATCACCTTATCATACCATGCTCGAGGACGTACGATATACCAAAACCCTTGTATCCACTTTATCGTTGAAACGCGATTGCCATCTTCTGTCTTTTGGGTCCATTTTACGAAGTCTGGATAGGCATACAAGTTGAAATGTGTTAAGCGTAGCCGAGCCTCAGCACCATTCCATCCAATAGCATTTGAGGGTGCTTTTATCGATTGAGCGATTTCTTCGTGAAGTTCACTCTCTTTAAGAGAACATAAATTTAAAATCGACTCTTTGACAGATTCATTTCTTCTTAAAGAAAGCTGCCAATTTCTTGGTCCATCGATATACCTAAAATCTTCTATTTCCTTCCAACTTTTGAACTTACTGATACAATACCTGAATACACCATGATTTGGAATGAACCCGCTATCAGTTCCGTTTTTATTGAATAAGGAAAATGCCATTTTCACTCTGTGTGAAAATGTCGTTAAATCCGGTTCATCGGTTAAAAGAAAACCAATGTTGCCTTGAAATAAAGGATGGGCTTCAGCCCTCAGAATCTCTTTTTTCCAATTACTATCTGCAAATAGCTGAGCTTTCTTTTTCTCCTCTTTTAATTGCTCTTTGTGCATGTTTTCTTTCAATTCGTTAATTAACCTTTCAAACTCCTCTGACCGAACATATGCGTTTATGTTACCGGCACCTTTTGACAAGTTAGCAATCGTCTTCATGGCCGTAATCATAGCGCCAATACTCCTGATATCCGGGTCGGCAATAATGTTCCAAACTACCCGAACCCAGTCTTTAAACCCTTCTTCATCAAATACATTTCTTTCCATGTATTGAGTGACAGCCAAAAACAGTATTCGCTGTGTTTGAATAATCTCCGAATCGTATAAAAACCAATTATCTGTTTGATCCCAAACCGGTCTAATAATTTCCCGAATCTTGGATTGCTGTTCATAAATAGAGTTTAGACCCGTTTCTAAGCGTTTAATGCGATCAGCAGACATTATGGCCTTGTAGCTTTCAAAGGAATCGTACTTTATTTTCGCATCTTTTCCTCCAGAATATAATAGCTGAAAAAGGGCTGTTTTTTCTATGTTTGAAACGGATTCGTTGGACGTTATAATACTTTCATTCAGGATAAAACGATTTATAAATCTGAAAAAGTAATTATCAACTATTTTATCATCTTCCAGAACATTCAATTTAGCTTCGGGCCAAAATATATCGGTCCAACGATTGTCCAAGTGAGATGCTAATGATAAGTACCACGGTGCTTTGGAGTCGCCTAATTGCGCGAGTTCTCCAAATTTGTGCTTTTCAGTATTCTCATCAGATGTCATCCAATTAATCAAATCGGCTTTAAAATTTTCGAAGTCCGTTAGTGGTTTCCCGCGAGCGTTCATCTTGATATATAATTCATCTGTAAGGTCGAAACCATCAAGAGGCAAAATGTAAAAGCAAAGATTATTTAACTGGTGAAATAGCTTTTTTTTCTGTTCACAATATTTCTTTTCGACATCCTCCAGCGTATTGAGCATACCCATTACTGTAGGGTCTTTTTCATACTTTTTATGAAACCAATAAGCTGATTTAATTTTAGGAACAACGCCATTTTTGTACCCGATTGTTGACAGTTTCTCACAGAACAACCGTGCAGTTGAACGAGTCGAGTATGAGAATTTTCCCAACGTCTCTCTAATATCGGTTAGCTCTTCTCCTTCTAATTCTGCGTTAGCGACATACCAATAGATTAGGAAAATTGTTGTAAGCCGTTGTTGCCCGTCCAACGGCAAAAAAACACTTGTATCACCTACTCCGGTTTTCTTTGATTTAATTGAACCATATAGAAAGTCAAGTTCCAATTCCTCGGGTTTAGAAACAGCTGTAAAAACTGCGTCTAAAAACCGTTCACGGATTTTAGTAGCGCTTTTACGTCCGTGAGCATAGTCCCTCTGTATTATTGGAATTTCAATGCCATTTAAAGCGTGTGTAGTAGTCTGATCAGCGTGCTCAACGTCAACTTCGCCATCCAATAAATCTATCAGGTTATACTTCTTCATTTCCTGCTGGTTTATTTACTACTGGTTTATTAGAAATAAATTTTGTCATCGTATTTTCCAAAAAGGTTCTGTATCCTGCAATATCACTTTCGGTCCATTTGGATTCAATACTACCATCAAAATATTTCAAGAACACGTTTTTTGTGCAAATAGGTATAAACGTTCCTGTTTTATCTTTTTCTATTATTTTCCTTCTCTTTGATGTAAACAACGCGTTTCCGTATCCCCGATTCGTTCCTGCGTCTAGCAGAGTTAAGTTCCCTATGGACTTTTTCAAATCTTCACTTATTTCGTCTTCTCCAGCAACCGCAACTATTTTTGTATACAACTCTTCAAAACCGTCTTGAATCTCACTCTGGATGAATGCATTAATTTTTTTTCTTAAATCCATCGGCATATCCTGAACATCAATTAGGGCATTTTTCAACCATTCGATTTGATCATTCGGGTCGTCTAATGAATTATTAGTAGCAGAATTAATGTGTTCAATGTCCCATAACATAGAATTATCTCCTGTCTTGTCCACCTTAAACGATTTGAACGGAAATTTGTAAATGAGATTTTGATGGCGACTTTTTTTAATGAGGTATTCTAGGTTAAACAACAAGAAGAACTTTCGAAGTAGTTTTTTATCTGATTTATAAGACAGGTTTAAGTGATATTCAGCTTCCTCATTACCCGTTTTCTCCCACTCAACATCTACAAATTCCTCCTTTATTCTGTCTAATAACTCTTGGGTAACATCTGCCTTGGTAACAATAGACTCCTTGTCCAAAAGCTCCTTTATGCTTTGGACAGAAGACCCACATTGTATCAAGAATCCAATGTAATGGTACCACTCTGATTTATTGTACCACTCCTTATAGGTGTCATACAAGAGTTTGACTTCGCCCCATAACTGCTTAATCTGTTCATAGTCTGGGTTATTCCCAAAAAGATTGTTGTAAAACCGAAATGTTTTATACCGATCATTTCCAGTTACTTTTTTCGATTCTGGGTTTTTCTCGATAGCCATAGTACGTTGCATGTCGAAAATAAACTCAATGTGAGATGAAGACGTGTTTTCTGCCTTGTTTAGAAACCACCAAAAATTTTCATCCTGTAATTCATTTTCAATTCTATCCCACTCCTGAGCTATTTCCAACTGTTTTAGCTTGGCCGCACCATCTTCTCCAAAGTTTCGTTCTTGGAGAAATAGTGCTCTAATTAGCTCGGCATTGGTTAGAGATATCTTGCCTAGGTTGACTCGGATGAATGTATCAATGGGCTTCGATGTAATTTCATACCAAATTACTTTGGCCACGGGGTCTGATTCCTTCGTCTCATCATTGACCAGGGTATTTATAACACCATCTCGGACTGCTCTTTGCGGTACCTGTTTTTCAAACCACTCCCTAATATATTTATAGGCGTTTGAGATATGGTAGGTGTCAATGTCTTTATCTTTGTTTTCTGAAAGGTCATTCAAAAACCCCCCTGTACTTTCTCTCGTTTCATAATCGATAGTAAATACATCCTTGCCATATGCGCTTTTAAAGGATTCCCCCTTAGATAAGTGCTTTTCGGTGATGTATGAAAACAATATACGTAAGGTAGTTAGGCGTTGCTGCCCATCAACGAGTTCCAGACCATCCACCGTTTGAAAAATTCCATTTTTATCCTTTCGTTCCCATTTGCGAGCGATTACGATAATCGGTTGGAGACAATAAAACTCCTTATCCTTTCTTCCTTTCTTCGAAAAAACATACAAATCTTCAAGAAGGTCTTCTACCTGTTGCTTAGTCCACCTGTAACCTCGTTGATATGCAGGCACATAGAAGTTCTTTTCTAAAAGTTCGTAAATCGAAAGTGTAGTTACAGTGTTTCCTGTTTCAATGTTTGTCATGTCTACTAGTGCGAAATTGCAAGACTAAATAGTTTGTTGATATTCAGAGGGCGCAAAGTAACGTTCGATGCTTGTTATTCAAAGTGGAGAGGCAATATTATCAAACCAAACAGCTCATTGTTCTTGATACAAAAACTAGTTGTACGGAAATATAACCCGAATTATATGCGATCCAAACAATCTGGAAATCGATAGTTAATTTTCAATTACTCAATCAAAACTCGCAACTCCAGAAAATACTTAGCTAAATTCCCGCAACAGCTTAATGTGTTTGAAGAAAGGTGCGCCTATTTTTTACATTTAGGGCGTGAAAACTATTATTCCCCTAAAACACGACAGAAATGGAAGAAGAAAATAATTACGAGAAGGAGTTCACCGAAGACGGATTTTGGACCAAAGTAAAAGCCATAGCGAAACAAGTTGGGTCAGAGCTTATTGAAAAAGCTTTAATCCTTTATGCTGTATGGAAAGATCCTGATACATCAATTAGCCATAAAGCAATCGTACTTGGAGCACTCGGATATTTAATCAGTCCTATTGATGCTATCCCTGATCTTACGCCAATAATCGGGTATGCTGATGACCTTGGCGTAATAGTATTGGCTCTTGCCTCTATCGCCAAAAGTATAAAAGAAGAACACAAGGCCTGGGCGAAAGAAATGTTGGCTAAGTTGTTTGGCTAGCATTAAGAGTTCAACAACTGTCTTCTGGTAAAGAGGTAGTCATCATACTGAGAATAAAGGGTGTCAGATTTATATCCTTCAAAAAACAACACTTCTAAATCGATTGGTGACGAGGTGAAGACCTGCGTTTGAAGCACTGATAAGTCAAGTGCACCGTCCGTGGCGTTGATGCTGAAACGCGCAAGACAACCAGTGGCCAACTCAATCGTGGCGATAGTATCCTTGGTCTTCATTAATTGAGAATGGTTTATCGGAGAGACCCCAACCATCGGAAACAACTGCCCTTCTCCAAGTAACTCTTTCACCAAATATTTCTTTCTCTTCTTGCCCTTTCTACGAATCTCTATAAACGAAATATCATCACACATTAACCCTCTGTACTCCTGCTTCTTTTTTATTTGTGATTTTAATTGTTGCATATCTTTGGGGTGCCAGAAGAAAGGGTCGAACCAAGCTTGGGCTAAATCTTCTCCAAATTTCGCGGCCTTTTGCTTTAACAATTCGAGCGTCTTTAGTTCCAACTCGTAAACCGTAAGAACGACCCCATTACCTCGTAGCTCAACAATTACTTCTTCCAATACCGACAAGCAGGCCATTTATTGCGACATTCCCTGTCGTAATTGAGATTTAACCCATGGCTTATACCAAGATTCATAACCGCCACCATTTAATAGTGGAGTATATCAAACGTAATTCTCGTCCGTCCACTACGGATATTCATGAGTATCTAGTAAACCTGGGTGAAACGATTTCGAAACGGACGGTAGAACGAGACATCGAGAATATTAGCTACAATCTTGGATTTGAAATTGAGCGCAAAGGCTCCCACCCTTATTTCTGGTACGAAATAGAAAGCGAACCGGAAGCAGATCAAATGGCTTCAAGCTACTTGGAGTTCGCCATGATGGCTGAGTTAATGCGTGGGGAATTAGAACACAAGGAATCATATGAAAAGGCAGTGTATCTCGACCATCCATTCTCGGAGGGTACACATCATGTTCCACGAATTGTTCCTGCAATTCGCAAGAACCACAAATTGTGCATTGAACACGCCAAATTTGAAGAGGATGGAAGAGAACGAATTATCTGCCCATTGTACTTAAAACAGTTCAGGAAGCGCTGGTATGTCATCGCTCGTGATACTGAGGATGGAATTATAAAGAGTTTTGGTCTAGACAGAATTAGTAGTGTCACCGAACTAGCTGAGGAATTCAAGAAAAACCCTAATGAGGTTGCGGACGCCATTTTCACGAACGTCATTGGCTTATTTCATAAAGATGGAGAGCCCACTACAATTCGCTTTTGGTCTGGAGCTTACAATGCAAACTATCTGAGAACATTGAAACTTCATCAGTCTCAAATAGAAATAGGTCCGTTGAACGATGGGTTCGAGTTCGAAATAAAAGTGGTTACTAATCCTGAATTCTTTTATGAGATTTTGAAAATGGGAGAAAACGTAAAAGTGCTTAGTCCGGAAAGTGTGAGAACGGAAATGAGAGGTATTACAAAGACACTTATGTCCTATTACAACTAACGACAGAGAATGTCGCATACTCTCATGAAGTTTGTAATATCAAAAAAACCACCGATAATATTTTTGAACTCGCTGAACAGCTCAGTCAAACGGTAAATGAAAGGCTTCAGAAGGCGAAACCTGCATTGTACCTTAGTATGAATGAAGCGTTTTGGTGGAGAGACCAGATTTACCGAAGATGGTACCTATGCTCAACAGATAAAATGGGTTTGGAAACATACTTTGTAGCTACCAACGAACCCGTTAACCATGACGGTGAACTTTGGGATTATGAGCAGAACCATTTTGAAGTGACCGCGCTAGATGGATGGGATGGATTAATGAATAACCTTGTGAATGGCACGTATGCAGCAGAGTTCAAAAACTCTGTTCATGGCCCACCTTTATACGTCTATTACGATATTGATATAGTTGATGAGCAACTTAAGTCTAAACTATTGAAGCATTTGTTGGATGATGTTTCAGGATACGCGGATGATTACTTCAAAAGCCATTTCCAACCCAAAGATGTAGAGCGAATTGATAAATGGAAGAATTGGCTTGAACCAAGTAATGAAACTCAGAAATAACCCCATGGTATTCGAAAAACACATACTATCCAAGTCTACTTTCATGTATGGGTCTCAGTGCTTGAAAAGGCTCTATCTCCACAAGAAGTTCCCTAAGCTAAAGGACGACTTATCAGCT
>Ga0208903_1000665_pt1 | contig 25092 bp, 14 predicted proteins | sample AntAceMetag02UKJ_FD_184769 | JGI IMG/M metagenome (GOLD analysis project Ga0208903, IMG submission 184769) | Saline lake microbial communities from Ace Lake, Antarctica - Antarctic Ace Lake Metagenome 02UKJ (SPAdes) (version 2) | ecosystem: Environmental > Aquatic > Non-marine Saline and...
ATGCGCATCACAAGTGAAGAGCAACTTAGATCACTGTATGATCAACCCAATGAACGGGCGGTACAAAAAGAACTTTCTTCGCTTGAAAAACATACTTCCAAATTCATTCAATTTTCACCCTTCTTCGTCCTTTCTTCCTTTTCTGAATCAGGCGCGGTTGATGCTTCTCCTCGCGGCGGAAATCCAGGTTTCGTTCAAATCATCAACCCTCAATTAATTGCGATTCCTGATGCGAAAGGAAACAACAGGCTTGACTCACTCACCAACATTCTTGAAACTGGAAATGTAGGCTTGCTCTTTTGCATTCCGGGCGTTGATGAAACGCTTCGTTTGAACGGACGGGCTGAAATTTCAACTGATGACGAACACCTTTCTTTGTTCAAGGACGAAAAGAATCCACCAAAATCAATCATCTTGATTCACATAGAGAAGGTTTTCATGCACTGTGCAAAGGCTTTCATGCGCTCAAAATTATGGGACGAAAGTGCTCAAATAGCCAGAGAATCATTTCCTTCTATGGGTGAGATTCTGAAAGACCAACTCAATACGGAGTCCCCTGCTGAATCAAATGAAGACATGGTTAAGCGTTACCAAAAAGACATTTGAGAATTTAAAACCATCAGGATGAAAAACGATCAGTACTGAAAGAATGGTGAGTTTAGATGCCCTCAATAATTCCTATTCTATAAATCTGCGTCCGCATTGGAGCGATTCATAAAATTGTAAATTCGCTTCATTGTAAATTCACCCCGCAAGCAATTCGAATGAAAACAAACAATCTATCTCTTTTCAAAACCCTGTTCTTAGTCAAGGGCTTACTGGGGATTTTTGGTTTTCTGTTCGGACTAATTTATGCTGGTTTCGGCATGTTTATGGGTAGCACCGTTGGAGCTTTTCAAAATGCATTTCAAGACCCGAGTCTTGCTGCTGGACCAAATTTCAATCCTGGCTATATTTTCTTAGTAATCGGCGGATTTATAGCCTTGCTATTTGCTGTGATCAGCACGCTCAACTTCCTTGCGTCTAGTTACATCGGTAAGCAGAAAAACCACTCATTCATCTTCGTAGTCTCAATCTTGAATTGCCTAACAGGCATTCTTGGGATTCTTCTTGGGATCTTCGCCATTATTGAACTTCAGAAAGCAGAGGTGAAGGCGTTATTTGAGGAAGCGGAAGAAAACACAAGCATTTTAGACATTCAGACTACAGTCGAAAGAAACTAAAAACCTCTTATCCAATCACACCTTCAAATCAACACAATACTCACAGTACAATGAATCTTCACTGTGCAAAATGGCTTTGCTTCCTGACGAAATCTCATCTAAACGCTCAGAAAGCCAATCAATGAAGTCAAGCGCAAATTTTTGATCCATGACCAACGGCGTGTTTTCTCTTCCGTAGGTGACCGACATAAATCCGGGGGTAAAATTTCTGGTTGAGATGATTCCTGCCAAGGCATCTTCGTTGAACTTGAATCGTGCTAAAATGGCATAAATCAAGGTTTGTAACGCCTTGCTCTTCTTAGATGACTGCAATTGATCTTTCCAATTGTCAGCCAAATTCAAATCAGACCCACTCACCTTGCCAGACTTGTAATCAACAATGCGCAAGGTGCCATTGAACCTGTCAATGCGGTCTGCCTTTCCTTTAATGAGTGCCTTTCTTGTGCCTTCCTGAAACGAAACCTCTTTTTCAAATGACTGTTCTAGGTCAACCAATTCAACCTTGTTTTGCGCTACCACTTCAATCTCTTTGTCTAGCAATTTTTCTAAATAGCGAATGGCTACTTTCTTGCTCAAATAATTGACGCCTGACGTTGTTAATTCTTTTCTGTAGCGCACCTCTGTCAGCGCGTCATCCATGCGTGGAATGAGTTCCGTTTTTAATTTCTTCAATGCCTCAACGGTGAGCTGTTTTCCTACTTCTGCTTGCAATCCTTTTTCTAGCACCTCATGAATCATGCTTCCGAAGGTGGAACTTTCCATCTCTTCTTCTACATCGTCTTGTTCGCGAAGCCCAAGGATGTACCTGAAGTAAAAATCTGCCGGACAGGCAATCCATTTATTCAATGCTGAAGGCGAAAGCCCAGATTCAAGCAACTGATCTAGTCTTTTCTTCGCCCATTCACTTTCTTGTATTTCAGGAATAACAGGCAAATGTTTTGGGGTCGAAGAACGAATGCTTTTTGAGATGGGTTTCGATCCTGCATCAGCAAGTAAATGACAACTTTCAAGCTGTTGAATGTACCTACTCTTTTCGCCTGTGAGATGACTTGATTCACCCGAAGTATAGAGCAAGTGGACCTCTTCAGCCCGCTGGATGAGCCTGTAATAGTAGTAGGCAAAAATGGCATCGCGGTCAAAACGCGTTGGCAGTCCGAACCCATAACGGATCTCACTTGGAATCATAGATTCAGTAAATGACTGCTTCGGCACTACCCCTTCATTGCCGCTCAGAATAAATACCTTCTTAAAATCAAGCGCGCGTGATTCTAAAAGCCCCATAATCTGGAGCCCTTTGAGCGGCTCTCCTTTTAAGTCAATCTGCAGCTTCCCCAGCAATTTCATCATAATGCGCTCCAACGCGCGAATGCGGTTCTTCTTTTCTATGCCTTCCAACATGGGATACACCGATGTCAATCTGGCTAGCTTCACCACTAAAGATTGCATCAGGTTCCAGGACTGCACTTTGCGTCTTTTCCAACCTTGATTGTCACCTTCTTTTAACGCTTCAAACGGACGAACTGCCACGAGCAAAAGTTTGAACGCATCTAATACATCTTCAATGGTTCTGCTCTCAACAGCTTTGTAGAGTTCGGCCAAAAAAGTTCCGAATTTCCCTTTGTCAAACTCAGCTGAACGGGCGGCCTTTAAATCTTGCGCTCCAATGAAGACCAAATTGTTTTTGATGATAAATTTTTCAATGCCCTGCATTGGACGCTCCGCTTTCTGATTTAATAACGGGTGTCTAAGAAAACTCAGGAGTGCTGCATAGCGCAGTTTTTTTCCATTGACGTCAAACAGCCTGAAAAAGGCGTTGCACAAAGATTTGTACTGTGTATGCGCCAGTGACTCTCCCATGGTCACGTTGATGCTGTCAAACTGCTCAGGAATAGACGGAAGTAATGAAGGGAGAACAGAATTATCTGGGAGCACGATCCCAATCTCAGTGGCATCACCGTCAGACTTGGCCAATTCATTGTAGATGTATTGCATCTGGTTGACGGTAGAGCTGCTACCCACTACATTAATGGTTTTCTTCGCCCCCAAGAAATTGGCAGGCAAACGCTTGGCATTTCCCAAATCAAGCATCTGGCGAATGAAGTGCCCAGCTTCAACTTTCTTTTGCTGAACATAGTAATTGTCAGCATCCCAAAAGACCGTACAAAGTTCCCTGTCTTGCAGTGATTTAATCACTTTCTGTTCTGCCTTCGTTAATGCATTCAACCCTGCAACAATAAGGTATTCAGACTGAGTAGCTTTGAACATTCCCACCGGATCAGAAGCGACTTTTCTTGCAATAGCACCGCCATAATGCAGTCCTATTTGATCCATGTGGAGGTGAAAAGCGTTGTAAAGCGGAAGCAGAGTTTCCCAAAATCCAGCAAATTTCTGCTGCGTTTCAGTGAGGTCATCTTCACCAAAACTCCATTCTTCAATGTCTTTGAAATCTTTGATGTTTTTGAAGATGGTTTTCGCCCCAATCAAATAGTGGTCAACTTCATTGAAATCTGCCAGCAAGGTGCTTCCCCATTGCAAGAACGCCTCAAAAGACTCCTCTTTGGACGACCGTTTTTGATGACAAATAAAAAGTTCAAATGTGAGGTCCAATGCGTCTCCCCTCTTCATTTTCGCCATGTCAGCGAATAATTCTGAAAGCGTTGTGATTTTTGGAAGCCATCCGTGGTAACCTCTTTTCGTCAGCTCCCTTTTGAGGAATATTCCTGATCGTTTTCCGGGCAAGACAACCGTTACATCACGAAATTGGGATTGATGTTTGTCTAATAAATAGTCAGCCAGTTCACTGAGAAAAGTAGTCACGAATCTTAATCTTTGTCGCCCAATTTAAACCCGTTCCGAACAAATGCAATGAATTCTTTGAAGCCATTTTTGGTGAATACAGAAGAAACTACGTTTCCACGGGTCAATTGCTCCTCTTTAAAAAGGCTTTCTGCTGGACTTGAAATTGGAGTTTCTATTTCATTTACAGGCTTTTCAGAACGAGCAGGCAGCTTGAAATCTTCCTCATTCAACGGCAAAGCAATTCCATTCTTGTTAAGGATTCCTTGCAGCTCATCAGCTACTAGAAAACGCTCTTTAGACTCTTTGTGGTAGCCCATTTGTTCTTCCAACATCCCTAAGTTATTCATGGCAATGGCATCTTCGGGGTCCAGATCAATTGCTTTTTTATAATCTGCTAACGCTCCATCATAATCTTTCAGAGCCACTTTAATCCACGCTCTTGAAGAATACCTGTAGCTATATTCAGGTTGATAGAGTGCTGCTTTGTTCAATTCATTCATGGCTTCAAAGCCTCTTCCCAATTGAAAAAGGCAAACTCCGTGGTCATGAAGTAAATCTGGATGTTCAGGCAAAGCCACCAAAGCCAATTGATAAAGCACTATTGCTTCAACCCATTTTTGTTGCTTGCCAAGATCAAGCGCCTGATTCCAGTGAATATTTTCCATATTGCGGTAAAGTTACAACCTGTGAACGAAACAACCTTTCCCATTTATTGTAAAATCAACGGTGGAGCTTCTTTCTACGCGATTCATTCCCTAGAAAAACTAACAGAATACCAGAGGTTAGGTTCACTTTACCTCATACATGAGTTGCATGCCAAAATTTTACCTGAGCGTGTGCTCATTTCTGATATGCTTGAGAATGAAAACAATCGCTGGCCGCGCCTGAGTGAAGCCGCTTTTCAGGCACACCTTAAAGAAATGAAAACCAATGAGAACCCTACTTGAATCTGCTTCCATTCGTCTGGAAGCATTAACAGAAGAGCATTTCGATGCTTTGGTTGAAATTGCGCTTTCGCAGCCAGATCTGCTGCAGTTTTCTCCATCTCCTTTTGGCTCCGCCGAAGCACTTAGAGCAAATTTTGATCAAGCCTTTGCAGCGCGTGAGTTAGGAACTCGATTTCCATTCGCCATTTTCGACAAAGTAAGTCAGGCATACGTGGGCAGCACCAGCTTCGGCAGTTATTCAGCGAAAGACAAACGATTGGAAATTGGCTGGACGTGGATTCGAAAAGAAGTTCAAGGCACGGGGCTAAATGGCTTTTGCAAACAATTAATGCTTTCATACGCCTTCCATGAGCTACAAATAGAGCGCGTTGAATTTAAAACTGACAGCCGAAATGTGCGGTCTCAAAAAGCCATTGAAAAATTTGGGGCTACGCTAGAAGGAGAGTTAAGGAGCCATACCGTCATGAAAGATGGGTTCAGGAGAAACACCCGTGTCTACAGCATTTTAAAGAATGAGTTCGCTGATTGAGCACTGATTAAACCTTTATTCCTACCATGATAACATCGTCTACTTGTTCATTGTGTCCTTTCCATTGGAAGAACTTATGATGAATGGCTTTACGTTGAGCTTCTAAACTCTGATTTTGCACTGAATCAAGCAACTGTAACACACCACTTTTCTTTAGCTTCTTTCCATTTGGCCCACCAAATTGATCTGTTATTCCATCACTAAACTGATAGAAAGAGTCTCCCTTTCTGAGCTGTATTTCGCTCAACCCAAAACTTTTAACCTCACCGAAAGCATCTCCACCAATTGAATAACGATCTCCTTTCAATTCTATTCGTTCCCCATCTTGATAAACGATTATTGGTCTTCTCGCACTGGCTGTTCGAAGAATTCTGGTCTCAAAATCGAATTCAACAATGCTAATGTCCATCCCGTCTTGAACACTAAAATCAGTATTCTCACCTCTCAGCATCCCGGTGAGCTCTCTGTCAAGCGAATTGAGCAGGGTACTAGGAGACCAAATATTTGGGTTTCTGCTAACATCTTTTAGCAATACAATTCCAATAAGAGACATGAAGGCACCTGGAACTCCATGTCCTGTGCAATCACCGCAGGCAATCAAGATTTTATTATTGAACTTTTCTACCCAGTAAAAATCACCACTTACAATGTCTCTTGGCTTTAGAAACACAAATGATTCATCAAAAGAATCGCTAAGAGTTGAGCTATGGGGCAGCATAGCTCGTTGAATGTTCTTGGCATATAAAATACTATCCGTAATGTCTTTATTAATAACAGCTAGCTCTTTATTTTGCTCAACAACTTCATGTGTTCTTAGATCGAGTTCTTTCTGCAGAAAATCCTGGTTCTGAATCATGATTCGTTCTCGTCTCCTAATCACAAATCTGACAATGAAAAAAACAATCCCTGAAACCAAGAGATAGAACCACAACTTTTTCCAAAATGGATGGTCAATAATGAACATAACACTTGCTACCTCATCACTTCCTACGTCATTTTTATTGTATGCCCTGACCTTAAATGTGTATTCACCGGGATTCAACCTTGTATAACGTGCAATATTGGAAGATGAGCTTTCGGACCATTCAATGTCATGTCCCTCCAAAAAGTACCTGTAGCTTACGTCTTGTGCATCACGGAAATGAATTCCTCGAAACTTAAACTCGAACTTGTACGTGCCTGCTCTTAGACTGATGTATTCATTGTGATCATACAGACTATCAGAAATAAGCACTGAGGTGAGGTTCGTAACGGGCTTCATACTTTCAGAAATATCCTCAGATGCTGAACACCTCAGAATTCCATTATCAGTTCCCATGAACAATTCACCGAAATGATCCAATGTTACTGCATTGCCCTGAAAATTCAATACTCCAAACTCTTTGTTGCTATAGTTTTCAATGAACCCTGATTCAGGATTAACCATACTCAGACCTCCCCGGTGTCCTATCCAAACATCTCCCTTATTGTCAGATTGAACCAAGTAACAATAGTCAGAGAACAGGCCCATATCTCGGTCATAAAGCCTCCATTTGTTGCCGTCAATCATTGCAACACCTGCACCGTCAGTTCCAATCCAAATTCTTCCCTCTAGGTCTTCTGAAAAAGACTTAATGTCTACTATTTTCCCTTGAAGTGGCAAGGGGATGTTCTGAATTTCGCCATCCTCAATGTAAGTTAAGGTGGCACTATTCGCACCAATCCACATGCGGTCTTGTTTGTCTCTCATTAAAGCATTCACAACATTGTGGGGCAAACCTGACTGCATAGACAAATGGGTTTTCACCACAAAGTCTTTGATTTGATAGAGTCCATAGTCTGTTCCAACATAGATTACCCCATGCTGTTGGGCAATGCAATTGATGCGTTGGTTGAGTAAATCATCTGCTAGCTTCAATGAACGCAATGATTCATTTTCATCTATGTAAAGGAGGCCATGCGAGTTCGTTCCCACCCAGATTACTCCCTTGGAATCTTTGAATACACTGTTCACATTCAGCGGCCTATTCTCATTATCAAAGTAATTGAAAGCAGTAAGTGTTGAGTCTAAATCTTTGGTCATCTTCAGCAGACCAGTTGTAGTTCCAACCCAAGCAATGTTATCTTCTAATAATACGGAATGAACCGTTTTGGATTGCTTCGATACACCAAGATTAAATTGCGTGAAAATATTGTCATTCATTTTCACCAAACCTTCTCCTTGGCTTCCGAGCCAAATAATATTTTCACGATCGACAAGGAATGTTGCTACACTTTCTACCCTTTTCGCTTTTCCTTTATTGATAAATTCTGCGCGTTCAAACGTTGAGTCTTCTAAATTGGAAAGCCTAATCATACCATTGGCCTTGGTGGCCAGCCAAACTTCCTGTCTATTGGTCACCTCCATTTGGTTGATCCGCATGAGCTCTATCCCTTCAAAAGGAACTTGCACTAAAACATGTTCTTTATTCAGCCCTTCAACCAAATAAACACCTTCCTCTTCACAAGCCACTAAAAGTTCACCTGTCTCACTGTTTGTTGTAAGTGCAGAAACAGATTGGCCCAATAGGTTCTCATCCCAAACAAGCTCGAAGTCATTTGCGGGATCCATTAGCGCAAGGCCAAAATCAGTTCCTACGGCAATTTTATTATTCCACTCTACTGCAGACGAGATGAGTGCTCCTTCAAAATCCACTGCAACCATTTCAGATTGCAATAAGCTATCTAGTCTAACTACTTTTCCGTCTTGGTAAAAAGCAAAAGCCGCTTGCTTCAAGATAGCAAAAGACTTGATTCTACTTTGATGGTCTCTGCTCACAAAAACGGAGTCTACCCCCTCTCCGTTGTACACAGAGATCCCGCCTTGATTGTGACCAAGTAATATCCATTTATCAGAAAATTTCTTTGAACATGTGACGAAAGGTTCTGCCAGTCCGCTTTGGACATCAAATTGTTTAAACTCAAATCCGTCAAACCGAAATAAGCCTTCAGTGGTTCCAATCAAGATGTAGCCATTCTGATCCTGCTCTAAAGAATACACGAATCGCTCAAAAAGCCCTTGACTTTCATCAATGAACTCATATTTGAATGATTGGGCGAAGGTAAATGCACTTATCCCCATCAGTAAGCCAAGAATGACTAGTTTCCTCATCTTCTATGAACTGGTTCAGCGCGCCCTTTCCCTTTGAATTTGGGAATACCACCAATTGGAACGGTGTAAAATGGAAGCAACTCTCCATATTGGTTCGTCACATAGAACACCACGTTGTTGTTGTTTACATGATGCTGATCATCTTTCGTAAATTGAATGTCTAGTGATTTGCCTCGTTCCTCATTTTTTATCATGTATTGACTGGTTGACCAGTTGTCATCACTGGAAGTCTCTAATTCAGCGGCGAACGTGATCACAGAATAAATTCGAATGAAGCCGTCATCATCCCAATCGAAATTTGCCTGCGCTAAATACACAACGTCTTCATCAATGTAAGGGTAGACATGTGAAGTCTGCCATGCGTCAGAATGCAATCTAAACGTATATTCAAACGTAAAGGCATTTCCGCCTTCAACAGGGATGTTTGAATCTGGACTGGTTGAAAGAAAATAACGATAAAGATTTCCATCATCTCCTCTTACTCCCTCACAGATCATTTTAAAAATATAGCCCCCGTATACATCTGACAGCTCACCTTCACTCGGGTTGAGTGGCCCAAAAGTATACCAGCTCTCATCGTAAGTGCTTTTTTGGCCGAATGTTTTACTTGAAATCATATTCCCACTCTTAAAATTCCCAATGGGATTAGTAGAGCGTGAGTCGTCATCAGAAATGCAGCCTTTACCCCCAAACACAGAGAAACGCGTGAGTGTGTTGAAACTAGACTTCATTTCGTCTACCGCTCCGCCGCAATCAGGGTCATAAACACGTATATATACCGGTTGGTTTTGTTCTTTAGGTACCGAAAAGAAGAATACTTGACAAAAATCATCGTCTCCCCATGAGGGCTCCGCTTCATTTCCGAACGTGACCAAATAAGGAATATTCTCTTCGGTTGCAGGAACAGCTTGAGCGAACAAGATGACTGAACTTGAAAGACTAAGTACTAGGGTGAAAAGACGTATCATCTAAACAGTTTATGTGATGATTTACGAACCCTTGCTGTAAAAGTTTCAGATTATTCCTCGAATAGCAAAGTAAACTCTACTCGCCTATTTTGAAATCTACCTGCTTCGCTCTGATTACTGGCCATCGCCCTAGAAGCTCCGTAGCCTTTTGCATAAATCCTATCGGCTGCAATGCTTCTTCCAACTAAATAATCAACTACTGCCGCGGCTCTTTCTTCTGATAATTTCTGATTCGAAGCAACCCCTCCTTTGTTGTCTGTGTGAGCTGACACTTTTAATCTAAACCCTTCATCCATTCGTAAAATGGAAACAATTTGATTTAAATTCTTTTTGGACGAAGCTGAAATCAGCGAGCTATTCACCTCAAATTGAATGTTCTCCAAAGATTGCACCATGGAGTTCATCACTTCCTTCTCTTCATCTGAATAGTAACTCCCACTCTTTACAGTTTCATCTTTGTAATTTTTTGTAGATACATCTCGCACTAATGCTTCATGGTAACCGCTTTCAAGAAGCTCTCTTTGAAGTGCATGCAGTTTTAAAACATCATTTGTGTTTCCAACGCTGTAGTGAAACAAGCTGTCAGAATAAATGAAGCGCTCAGTAATCTCACCGTCAATGTTAGAAAAATAAGGATCATTAAAAGGAACTTGTCTGTCAGATTCGTGAAACTCAATGAAATAGATAAGCCCTAGCTCTGCTGATTTCAAATCATATGCTAAACGCGAAGGGCGAAGAGCCTGAAGTCTTTCCATTTCCGAAATGTACACAAGCGCATCAGATTCAATTAAATCTGAAACGGTAATCATTCTTGCTCCGCAACGAACCTGCCTTTTTCCATTGACAGATTTCCCTATTGCGCCCAATGACACCTCAAAAACTCCCTCTGAATTGAAGGCTAGCTTAACCGAGTCCCCAAGAATACTTGATTGCCCTTGAGCTTGCCAGAAGTATTGATCTACCTCAAATCCATCTAGCTCTAAATCATTCACATACAATTCAAGTTGGGTTCCTAAATTCACTGAATCAGGAATCTCAAATAAGGGAATGCGGGCAGGTTCAATGTCGATATGCACTTGAGAAACCTGCGCAAATTGAATTTGAGTCAGCGTATCATAAATATTAAACGCTAGGTCATAACTCCCAAATCCCGGATAACAATGCACATGAGACATCCCTTCAGCCTTGGTGCCATCTCCAAAATCCCACTCATAAGTAATGGGCAACGTGTCTGTTTCCTGAATTTCTGTTTCCTCAATCCAATAACAAAAAGAGGTCTGGTAAGCCTCCGGGCAGCCTTTAAGCAAAGGCAGAGCGAATTTGAAATCATAAATATCTGCGTCTCCTTTAACACGATCAGATGTCATAAAACCTGATAAGCCATCTGGGGCAAAGAAAACACCGTAATCATTGAATTTAGAATTGAAAGGTGCTGGAAGTCTTTCTGGATGAACCCATTTCCCCTTTGTTCCAAGCTGCGTGCTAAACACATCCAATCCCAGAGCGCCATCTAAACTATCACTGGCGAAAAACAACCTCCCATCATTTGCAGAAAAGGGATACAATTCTTTCCCTCCTGTATTGATGTCAGCTCCCAGATGAACAGGATCTCCCCACCCTTGCGCAGTGAGTTGGGAGTAATAAATGTCTGACTGACCATTCCCCCCCTCCATATCACATGCGTAAAACAAGGTCTTTCCATCAAGGCTAAAACTCGGATGGGCACATGAATAATCTCCGTCTGTTGAATTCCAATCAAACGCCTCTGGTATAGACCAGCTGCCATCAGCTTGGATGTTGCAAAAATAAATTCCCGGTTTATCTACAGCAGCAAACCGATTTGGCCTTACACCTGAAAAAGCAATTTGCTTGGTTGAAGAAGAAAAACTTAACGGACCTAAATGAATGAAGTCTGCTAAAAAAGTGAGCTCAGGTAAAAGTGAATTTGCACTTGAAGTTGATTTCCATGAAACTGAATAACTTCCGGTTAAATCAATGTCTGCCCTCCACGTATTTGAGCGCTCATCTGTACAATAAACAACTTCCCCATCTACAACAAGCGGAGCAAATTCATTGTTAGAGGTATTGAACTCCACTCTTTTCAATTCGAATTTCTGTCCGAAAACAGAAAATGAACATAGGGCGAATATGAGAACCAGGAGACGCATTAAAAGAAGCGAGTGTTTAGTGCTTTAACATTCCGTTTGAGGTCAAATTGAAGCGAAACCTCATGGCTTCCGTTGGAATAGGTTCCAATTTCTGACATTTCGTAATCATACGCATAGGCAATGGTAAATTGATCCATCATTTGGAACCGAATTAAACCAATAAGTGACCTATTCGTTCTGTAAGAGGCTCCAATTTGAATTTGACCTCGGTAATCAACCATTAAGTTCAAATCACTAAAAACAGATTGATACCGATCTCTCGTCAACATTGCCGATGGTCTTAGCGCAACAGTTCTGCTCAAAGGAAAATGATAGCCAAAATTCAGGTAGATAGGTGTTGTTCCAAGATCAATAGAACCACTGTAAGACTGCCCCCCTCCGTATACCACATTCATTAAAACAGGTGAAGATAGACTCGCGAAATAACGCTTTCCAACAAAATAGATTCCTGCTCCAATTGCTGGGGTAAGGTAGACTGACTTGTTGCTTTCAAAAAGCGCATCGCCTTCCTCATTGGTCACAACATCTTGCCAATTATTTTGCCCCTGTTGGATTCCTCCTGAAAGCCCGAAATACAATTTGTTTTTTCTAAACCTCAATCTATAGGTTCCCATTAAGCTGATGCTTGACGCATTCGAAACACCGAACTTGTCAATCCATGCGACGGTACCTAACCCGAAATTTTCGCCTTTAATTGGCGCGTGGATACTGAACACGCTGGTAGTAGGAGCACCCTCAAAACCAGACCATTGCGTACGGTGACTTACAGTTCCGGTTAAATAACCTGCTGAACCTGCAATAGCAGGATTCAAAGGTAATCCGTTGTGCATGTATTGAGACACAACGCCTGGCACTTGGGCTTGAGCAATGGATATTGAGAATAGGAGCATTCCTAAAACCAACACCAAATGGCTATATGTTGATTGCGCTCTCATCATCTTCGTATCACTAAATATCCTTGGTAAACAATGTCATCTAGCTCCATCGCTATGTAATAGGTATCTGCCGGTAAAACATTCCCGTTTGCCCCCACTCCTCCCCAATCATTTTTATAATTATCAACGCCGTACACTTCTATGCCACTGCGTGAAAAGACCTTCAATTTGATCTGTTCATAGTGCGCTGCTCCGCGAATAACAAACGCCTCATTTTTATTGTCGCCATTCGGCGAAAAGCCTGTAGGAATTAGAAGGTCATCAAGTACAATAAGTAAAGAGTCAGACTGCATTGCGCAAGGGCCATTATTCACTGTAACAATCAATTCATATTCCCCGGGAATGAAACCGGAAACTTCAATTGCATCCAAATCAATAGCGGTTTGACTTAAATCATTGGGGCCATTCCGTATCCAATTGAGCTCTCCTATTCCGTTGTATTCAGAATCAAGGATGATTGGGTTGTCTGAGAGCAACAGAATGTCTTCGCCCAAATTCAATTCAGATACAGGTTCGAAATACGTTACATCAACTGAATCAGAAAAAGTGCATCCTTGATCTGAAGCGCCTAATAAAACATAGGATACCATACCGTAGAAATCCCCTTCTACAAGTGGATTCAAACTGTTTTCGCCAGAAAGAACTAACCCATTGTCATCTGATGTCCAAGCCCAAGAACTTGCATTTCCAGCGCCTTCTAATTCCGTTTGTAGACCGCATATCTCAACGTTTTCTCCAGCATTCACACTTGGTAATTCACCAACTAGCACGTCAATGAATGCAGAAGTTGAGCATGCACCCAAAGTTGATACTACCTCAATCTCAAACGTCCCTGCTATTTCTGGATTGAAAACACCGTTTGAATTCACTCCTGTTCCAATCCATTCCAGGTCTGCATCCACCGGCAACAGCGTCGCATTCAAATCGAATGAACTTGACGCAACACAGGCAAAAATGCTCTCTTCCGTAAACGCTAGAACTGGAGGCTCAACTACATGAATGATTAAAGAACAGATTGATTCATTGCCTGAATTATCAGTGGCCATAAATAGCAGTTCTGTTGAGCCAAATGGAAACTCGTCTCCACTAGATAGACCTGTGCCATCTATTTGAATGACCTCTATATCTCCGCAGTTATCTACAACTGATGGAAGCTCAAAAAACACAGTTGTTTCGCAAGAAATGATTTCTGAAGCACATTCAATTTCTGGTATTTCTGTATCCAAAACGGTAACAGTGAAAGCGCATGAAGAATAGAATTCATTGTTGATTTCAATGTCATAAATTATTTCGGTGTCACCCACATTGAAGAAACTGCCTGGAGGTAAACCCGCAGTTAAAATTAATTCTGAAGTTCCACATGACACGTCAACCTGAGGCAGTTGGTACGTTACCGTTGCCCCGCATACGCCCAGCTCATTGTCTACTTCAACGTCTGTTGTGCAAACAACATTAACAGCAGGATCAACAGTGTATATGAGTTCAAAGGTGCAGGCAACATCTGAATAATCATCTGTAGCGTAAATGGTAATCTCTGATACTTCCTCTATCACAAAAGTTCCTGGAGCAGGAGATTGGCTTAACACAACCTCTCCGCACGCGTTTTGAAATTCAATGAATGACGTGTAATCTGCTACTTCCAATTCACACTCTGCACCAATGACCTCAATTGATTCGGCGCAGATTAATTGAAGCGCATCTGTTTTAATAATGGTCAGTTCAAAAGAACAAGATGAAGCATTCATTGATTGGTCTGTAGCGGTAATTTCTATGGAATAAATCCCGGGCAACATCGTTGTTCCTGTCTCTGGCTCCTGCGTATAGGTAATGATACCACAAGCGTCATCTAAAAGGCCTGATGTGAAACTCGGTAAGATTAAAGCGCATCCTTCAAATTCAATCTCCTGATTCTCAACACAAATAATCTCTGGCACCGTTTGATCAATCAATTCCAACATGAATGAACAAGTGGTCTCATTTCCAGATGCATCTTCTGCTGTTAATGATACTTCAACTTCTTGTGCCGAAGAGAAAATAAGCCCCGCCAAAGGTGTTTGATATACAACTACAGATCCGCAGGCATCAAAGGTGGTCACCACTTCCGTGAAATCTGGTAGAACATAATTGCATTCAGGGCCTAAGACTTGTACTTGATCTGTCAAACAATCTAAGTCCGGATTTTCGACATCCTGAAATGAAATTTGCGAAGTACAAGTTGCTGTTAATCCATAAGCATCAATCACTTCATAAATCACCTGATGCAAACCAGGACCATCTATATCTGACGTATTGAAATCTGTTTGAGTGGCGGTTGATGAACAATCTTCAATCTGAACAAAATTCTCAAGGTCCAACGTTGGAACCGAACAATCTGAATTCAACTCTACACTGATGACCTCCTGGCATTCGATCAACGGCGCTGAATCATCTAATCGAATAAGCTGTGTAGTACATGAAGCAATTTGTCCGTATTCATCTTCAACTGATACAATCAAGGGTGCATCAAAGTCGAAAACAATCCCTGGCAGCACGTTTTGTGAAAAGATTAAATCTGCACTATTCCCACATTCTGCTGATGCAAGAACATAGTCTGAAGCATCAGGAACAAATGTTGTACAATTTGCCTCAATTGAAATCTCAATTTCAGTTGGACAAACAACGGTGGGTTCTTCAGGAATAGGCACCTCAATTACTGATGAGCAGTTGCTCTGGTTGCCATTGGAATCTAGCGCTGTGAATTCAATTGGATAAGAGCCCGCACTGAGCGTCTGACCATCAAGGGAAGACGAAATGGTCACTGTGCAATTGTCTGTTGCCGTAACAATCCCCACCCAATCTCCTGCAATAAAGTTACACCCATCAAGAGGCAGAACTTCATAAATAGCTTCACAGTTGAAAACAGGCGAAGAATTATCTAAAACGTGAAGTGTCGTTGCACACGTATTCGTATTTCCTAAGGCATCTGTCACCGTAAACTCTAGACTGTACGTCCCTGCGCCAATAGAAGTCCCTTGGTCAATACTTTGTGTGATAGAATAAGCACTGCATTCAGCGTCAACCACAACCTCATCAATCAATGATGGCATCAGAAACTCACAAGAAGTAATTTCAAAATTAAATTCATTTACACAGTCAATTACCGGTGCAACAGCGTCTTGAACATCCACTTGGAATTCACACAAAGTAAAAAGGCCTGAGTTATCTACCACCTGAATTGAAACGGTGTGTTCGCCTATACTTAATACTGTTCCAGCAGCTGGAATTTGAGTTACAGAAGCAACACTGCAGTTCTCATCTATCGATAGTCCAACTGTAAAATCTTCCAGCGCATAGTTGCAATCAGTACTTGAAGATCGAATCTGATCTGTCATACACGCAAACTCGGGAGCTTGGGCATCTTGAACAAAAAGTTGGAAACTACAACTAGAGGTATTTCCAGAGAGATCTGTGGCGAAAATAGTCACTGTTTGCCATCCCAATCCTAAAAGCGTTCCTTCATCAGGAAGCTGAATGACCTCATCAATGCCACAATTGTCTGTGACCATTGCGCTTGAAATAAAATCTTCTATTGCATATGTACACCCTGCAATCAAGTCAATGGTAACCGGCTCAGGACAGGCAATAACAGGGACTTCCGTATCTTCTACTGTTAATTCAAATGAACACGTTGTATGGTTGTTGCTTTCATCATAAACCGTTAATTCAATCAGATGAATCCCCACGGTCAATGGTTCACCAACAGACGGATTCTGAACCACTGACGCCACTCCACAGTTGTCACTGGTTGCAACTAGCCCCGTAAAATCTTGAAGCGTATAGATACAGTCAGCATCTGGCCATACCGTTTGATCTGACAAACAAGTAATTGTTGGGTTCACAGTATCAATGATCATCACCTGGAAATTGCAACCAGAAAGGTTTCCTGACAAATCAGTGATCGCAACGCTAACGCTAAAACTTCCAAGAGCCAACAGGGTCCCCGGCGAAGGTGACTGAACAATGCTAGAAATGCCGCAATTATCAGATATGTTCATCAACGTTGTAAAATCTTCAAGCACAATGCCGCATCCGCTGCTAAGCTCCAAGTCTTGATCTGGGATGCACGTGTATAGCGGATCAGAATTATCTGAAACCTCAAGTGTGATGCTGCAATCTGAGAAATTCCCTGCCACGTCTGTAGCCTCTATCAGAATAAAATACGTTCCTACTCCAAGCTCAGTGCCTGCAGGAATACTCTGTTCAAAAAGTTGAATTCCACAACTCTCAGAAATACTTAGTATTGAAGAATAGTCAGGCACTTCATAAGTACAACTATTCTCCAGTTCAATTTCCACTGTATCTAGACAGTTGATCAATGGAGCTAAATTGTCTTCAATGGTAATATTGAAACCGCATGAAGCAGTATTCCCACTGTTATCAGTCACAATAAACCCAATGGCCTGAACGCCAACTCCAACAATAGTTCCAGAAGCAGGTACTTGAAGAATAGACGCCACCCCGCATAAATCTGTCACAATCAATTCACTTGTAAAGTCTTCAATAATGTAGTTGCAAGATGAATTTGCAACCCGCGTTAGATTACTCTGACAAACCAAAACAGGAGCATCAGTGTCTACTACCTCAATTTCAAATGAACAAACCGAAATATTACCCGCAGCATCTGAACTTATAAGCTCAATAGTGTAGACCCCTGTGGTGAGCTCAGTGCCTGGAAGAGGCATTTGCACTAGTGACCCCATTGCGCAATTGTCATTTGAATTCACAGAAGCAATAAAGTTCTCTAAGGTGTATACACATCCATTTCCTACTTCTTCTATTCGGTCTGGAATGCAAGTAATAATTGGTGGTTTCAAATCTGAGACGGTCAACTGCAATGCACAATTAGAGGTATTCAAGGCCTCGTCTATGCCAATGAATGAAATGGTATGGACTCCAATTGGCAAAAAAGTACCAGAACTTGGTGTTTGGGCTAACGCAACGCTGCTGCAATTGTCAGATGATATAATTAAACTTGTTAGATCTTCAAGCGCATAATTACAGAGTAAGTTCACTCCTCTTTCTTGTTCTGCGGGACAAATTAACAAGGGCGCTGTGTTATCTTCAACAGTCAATTGGAAAGCGCAAGATTGTGTATTTCCTGAATCATCTGTAGCACTTAACTCAATTGTATGAATCCCCAGACTTAAGACTGACCCTTGAGCAGGGCTTTGAGATATGCTTGCAATACTGCACGCCTCAGTAATAACCGCTCCAGAGGTAAAATCCTCAAGCACATAGCTGCAATTTGCGCCAACTTCACGTGTAAGTGAGACGAAGCATTGAATAAGTGGAGCAGTGGTGTCTGAGTTAGAAATGCTGAAGTTTACAGATACATCGGAACCTTCTGAATCATTAATGTAAAGCGTGTAACTTCCAATAGAAAGTGACACAAGGTCTATTATTCCATCAGCAGGAACTACTTCATCTGAAATAAGCACAACAGGACCTCCTACTTCATTTAATTCCAATGAAAACGAATAACCTGCTATTCCTCCGGTTATTTCAAATGAAGCTTCGCCATCTGAAGAAGATGAACAAGCAACGTTCTCAATACTTAAAGTGGAGATAAGGAGCTCTTCAGACTCAGAAATTTCATATTCAAAAGTCAGTGAGCAGCCTATTCCGTCAGTTATGTTCAACCATTCCAATGATTGAGCAAAAACAGGCGAAGGCAAACTTAATAAAACCAAAACCCGAAGGATTTTGCTGAGCATACGATATTTCCTAATTGGTTAGCGTGCAAGTAACACATCGAGTATTACGTTCGTCTTAGGATTAAGTTTCATCGATTCTCAAGAGTTTAGCCACTGAAAGCACCCTTAAAAACCAGTGCACTACTTTTAGAAAATATTAACTTATACCTTGTTTTCGCTTTCCACACCATTGTTTTTTATACTTTCATATTATGAAGACTATTTTGGCGATTCCCCTCCTGTTCCTGCTCCTCATTGGATGCGCTGACTCAACATCTCCATTTAAAAAATGCACTGATTTTGATATTCAAGGACATCGCGGTGCGCGCGGTTACCTCCCTGAAAACAGCATACCCGGATTTATTCTTGCCTTGGAACAAGGAGCTACAACCCTTGAGATGGACATTGTGGTATCAAATGATGCTGAAGTAGTGTTGAGTCACGAACCATGGATGAACAGCGTCATTTGTAAAGACACTGATGGAAATGATTTTGATGAGGGTCAAGAACCTAACCTCTATCAGATGTCTATGGAAGAAATTAGAACGTGTGATTGCGGCAGCAAGGCAAATCCTGGTTTCCCCTCTCAAAAGCAAATGGCCATCTCTAAACCCGCGTTGTGGGAAGTCATTTCGGTAACGGAGAAACTGAGAACCAAAGGTGATTCAGCCCTTCCTCGCTATAATATTGAACTCAAGTTTAAAGATGAATGGGTTGATGTTTATCATCCCAATGCTGAACAATTTGCTTCGTTATTAATTGGCGAGCTGCGCGAACTGGGAATTTCAGATCGAAGCTGCATTCAATCATTTAGTAACACAGCCCTTGAAGCAGTGCACGCAATTGCCCCTGAAGTATGCACCACTTGGCTTATTGAAGAAGAAAGTGATTTCATGGAAAACGCCTTGACACTCTCCTTTACACCTTCCATTATTAGTCCCCATTACAAAATGCTCACGCACGAAGAGGTTAAATTTGCACATGAAGTTGGGGCGAAAGTAATTCCTTGGACGGTCAATAACCAAGGTGACATGCTCAGAATGATTGAATTAGGCGTAGACGGCATCATTACTGATTACCCCGATCTCCTTTTTGATGAAGTAGAAAAACAAAAAAGATCTTAAACGGAAAGAGCGTGCCAGGCACGCTCTCTAATTCCGTATTTTGGTTAAGGAAGAAAGGTTAATTTCTTGTTTCGTCGAACAATATACAGCTTTTAATTGTATTAAAAACAGCTTAACCGAAACTTCTGCCTCCCCTCAAATGAAAAGAATACAACTCATTAACCTTCTTTTTCTAGCAAGCCTCGTGTTTAGTTTAGGCGCATGTAAGACTTCCTCTGATGTAGTTTCAAGCAATTGGATCCAGAAAAGAAAATACACCAAAGGCTTCTATGTAGCGAATAAAGCAAAGACTGACACTCACCAGGCAGAAGCTGAAGCAGCAGTAAAGAATCCTGAAGTAAATTCTGAAGCGAAAGCTGCTTCAGAAGTAACGTTGAATGCTCCTGTAGAGACCATCGCACAAATTGAAAGCCCCAGCAAACCTGTTCAAACAGAAAAATTAAGTCAACGCCAGAGAAGCACAGCGACCCTAAAAGATGAACAGGCATCCCCTGCTGAAAAAGCAACACTTCTCAACCTTTCTCCTCTTGAAGGAGGCATCGCAACAAATGACATTATAGACATTACTGAGTTCATTGACCAAAGCGCAGAAAAAAAACCGATTGTTGAAGTCGAACTTATCATAATGGTCGTCATGGCTATTGTGATACCTCCGGCTGCGGTATTCGTCATGTTCGGAGTAGGAAAGGAGTTTTTGATTTCCATACTACTTACAATCCTATTCATTCTTCCGGGAATACTTTACGCGCTCTATCATGTTACACAGAATTATTAGTCCTGTTTTTGAGTAAGTTAATCCATTCATTTACCTTTGTACTTCCGAATATTGTTCGAGACACGAATAATAAAGGATTTTGAAAACATAAGTTTAATGAAAGTACAGGAAAAGAACACAATCCGGGTGCATTACAAAGGTACCCTGAATGATGGGGAAACGTTTGACTCTAGCGAAGGACGTGAGCCACTAGAATTCACTGTTGGAGCTGGTCAGGTAATTCCAGGTTTTGATGCCGCTGTATTGGGCATGGAAGTTGGTCAAGACAAAACATTTGATATCCCTGCTGATGAGGCTTACGGACAAACAGATGAGCGTCTACTGCAAAAAGTAGAAAGAAGTCAATTGCCTGCTGAGCTCAAGCCAGAGCCAGGGATGATGTTATCTTCTACAATGCCAGACGGACAGCAAATCCCAGTTAAAGTTGCTGAGGTTACTGAAGAACATGTCATTATTGATGCTAACCACCCGCTTGCCGGAAAAGATTTGACGTTCGCTATCTCTTTGGTAGAGATTGTAGAGTCATAAAATTGAATACTTAAAAAGCGCTTGTCGAGAAATCGGCAAGCGCTTTTTGCATCTACAAACTTTTGTTCAACGTCTACAAAGTCGTTGTTGAGCGAACTGATAAGTCTGCTACTTTTCAGGTATGACTTCTTCCCTATTCACCCCGAAAACAGGTCTTTCTAACCACGAAATCGAGTGCATCATTAGGCGATGTGAACACCCGCAATTCAAACTTGCTCTTGTCTTAATGTACCAACTGGGAATAAGACCTTCTGAATGTTTACGCATTGAGGTTCAACACATCCAGATCAATTCCGGACTGCTTACCATAAAGGGTCCGAAAGGGAATGTTCGCCAACTGCCCATTCCGCTCTCCATTGCTCAACAAATACCCAAACTATTCACCTCCAGCTACCTTTTCGCCAATCAGAAAGGAACTTTTTACCATCTTAGATCACTTCAGCTTGAAGCAAAAAAAGCGGCCAAAGCCTCAGGACTTCACCTCCGTTATGGAGCGAGTTCATTCAGACACGCTTTCGCTGAAAGAATGATTAATGAAGGATTGCCGCTCAACACCCTTCAAGAGTGGCTGGGAATTCAACATGAAAAATCAATGAGGAGGTATATTTAAGTTCTCAATTGTGCCGCTATTTAAGTAAATAGGAATTTAACCTTCTTTCATCCCTTGAAAACATGAAGGAACTGCTGCTCATCTTTTGTTTACTTGGTGCAATGACTGTTTCAGAACTGCAATCAAAAACGCCCTTCAAAGGCTAGCAGGTGCTTGAAATCACATAGAGTAGTGCCCATAATTCCTGTCAATGGCATCAAACACCTTCGCTGAGAGGCAGATTCTTCGTATTTTAGAAGTCCATAATCTGACCCATGAAGAATCTATTGCTGCTTGGGATGTTTTTATCAGCATCCTTCCTTTCATTCGCTCAGTCTGAAATCCAAGGACTACCTAAAGGTGTTACGCGCACTGAAATAGCTGACGCACTGAGAGATGGCTACGTGACGCCCGGAGCTCGAGGAATAGAAACGCCACCCGCATTCCCGAACATTCGAACCGCCGCTGAGTGGGAAGAAATACAAGCGCTCACCATTGCTTGGCAAGGGTATTCAGGAATTTTAAAGCAAATTGTAGCCGCAGCAGTGAATGAATGTGAAGTTATTGTACTCACTGAAAATGCAACTACAACTCAAAACTACCTGCTCAATGGTGATTTTGGCGGACCAGTAGACCTCACCAATGTCACCATCATTACCACTCCCCTCAACTCCATTTGGATGCGTGATTATGGCGCGAACACGGTTTATGGTGATGAAGTGGATGACCTCTTTCTGGTAGACTGGATTTACAACCGTCCCAGACCAGATGACGATGTGTCACCCGAAGCAGTGGCCAATTACCTGGGACTAGACCTTTACAGCACTACGGGACCTCCGAATGACCTGATGAACACGGGAGGAAATTACATGTCTGACGGATTCGGTACCGCGTTTTGTTCAGACCTTGTTACGGAAGAAAACCAAGGCGGGAACACCGGCTGGGGAACACAATACCCTAATCAAAGTGAAAGCGAAATAGATGCCATTATGAACGCCTTCATGGGCATTGATACTTACATTAAAATGCCCGCGCTTCCGTTTGATGGAATCAACCACATTGACATGCACATGAAGCTGATCAATGAAGAAACGATCCTTGTTTCTGACTACCCAGAAGGCGTTTCTGATGGTCCACAAATTGACGCTAATATCAACTATGTGCTCAACAATTTCACTACTAAATTTGGCACGCCGTTCAACATTGTAAAGCTGCCCGTTCCTCCACAAGCCTCCAATGGAAATTACCCAGATCAAGGCGGCTGGTATTGCACGTATACCAACTCGGTGTTCATCAACAACACCGTGCTTGTGCCTACCTACTATACTGAATATGACACCACGGCCCTTCGCATTTATGCAGAGCAGCTGCCTGGCTACACCATTGTTCCAATTGACTGTGACAATGCTGGAAGTGCCATCATTTCTGCCAGCGGCGCCATTCACTGCATTACGCAAAGCGTTGGTGTTGAAGATCCACTGCTGATTTCTTATGCCTGCTTTCCATTGTCTGACAGCGAGATCCAAGACTACACGCTGGAAGCCTACATCAATCACAGGTCTGGTGTTGCTAGTGCTTCGCTGTACTACAAAACGGACCTAGGTTCGCCCTATACAGAACTCAGTATGACCAATACTGGCGGCAACAATTGGGAATCAACCATTCCTGCCTTTCCTTTCGGCACAACAGTGTATTATTATGTAGAAGGAACGGCCGTGAACGGTAAAGTTCAAACCAACCCGATGCCCGCACCAGTAGGCTATAAGAGTTTCCAAATTGTGAACGAAGTGCTTGGTTGCACGCAGCCAACCGCTTGTAATTTTGACCCTACAGCAACGCTTGACAATGGTTCATGTGTGTTGCCTGACGGATGCACTGACGCTGCCGCCTGCAACTTCAATCCGAATGCAATTTGCGACGATGGCTCTTGCATCAATGGATCGCTTTCTGTCTTAACCATTAGCACAGATTGCTGGGGCAGTGAGACTTCATGGAACATCACCAATGACCTTGGATCAATTGTAGCGAATGGAAATGGATACGGAAATCAATCTGTTTTCAACATCGACGTATGCCTTGAAAACGGATGCTATACATTCCTTATCCTCGATAGCTTTGGTGATGGAATGGACGGAACCGCCTCAGGCTGTGGCATTGACGGTGACTATTCATTTGAAGATCCTAATGGAAATGTACTTTTCCAAATGGGTGCGCCCAATTTCGGTTCTGACGAAACGCATGCATTCTGTATTTCAACCACCTTGCTCGGCTGTACAGATCCGCTTGCATGCAACTACAACGCTGAAGCCACTGAAGACGATGGTTCTTGCACACTTCCAGATGGGTGTACCAATTCTGAAGCATGCAATTACGATAGCAATGCCCTTTGCGACAATGGAACGTGCGAGTTTCAAAGCTGCGTGGGGTGCACTAACAGTTCAGCCTGCAACTATGACCCAATCTTCACCCTTGATGATGGCAGCTGCTCATTCCCTGTTCAGTGGTATGCCGATGTAGATGAAGACGGATTTGGAGATCCGCTCAACGCGGTATTCTTTTGCGAAGATCCAATTTCTGGTTTTGTATCAAACAATTTAGACTGCGACGATACCAATGACGCTGTTTATGAAAGCGCACCATCTACCAATGAAGGAATCGATAATGATTGCAACGGACAAGTAGATCCTGATGAAGAAACACCCACAACGTGTTTAGGAGACCTTGATCAAAATGGCATTGTTAATACCAGTGACTTGTTGATTATGCTGGCTGACTATGCTTGTATTGAGAATTGTGTTGCAGACTTAAATGGAGACCTCCTAGTTAACACCAGTGACTTGTTGATTCTCTTAGGGGTCTATGGCGAAATTTGTGAGTAGGGGCAGACCGATGTCCGTCCTTTTCAGAAGAAATCGGCTGCAACATTCTTAAGGGGACCTCTATTTATTCCGAGTGAGACTGTCGATGCGCTATTTTGAATTCAGACAAGGCAATTCGAAAGATAATAGCCGTAGCTACTTGATTGAGAACTAACGCAGTATGAATTTAAAAAGAGCCATCGAAATTTCTACCGCACGTGCAGAAGAAATTGCACAGTCCATGAGCGAATAGATAGAGGTCCCCTTAAGATCCAAAAAAGCACAAGAAGGTCATGATAACTAACCTATAGCACGCATCTTTGATTAGAAACGTGTATCTTTGATGGCTCGTTTAACGGCGAGTGAACACGTAATGTTCTTTGATTTATGGGGCTGATTATGGCTTTGACAGCGAGATGACTGGATGAGCAAGCATGCCGAGCACTTGTACTTTCGCTCGTTAATATGAGGGTATAACGTCAGAAATGACAACACTTCTTTTGCGCTCGCAGCTTAATCAACTTAGTTGATTAACTAAATTCGTCGTCACTAGGTGACCGAACGAGCTGTCTTTTTTACAGGTTCTGATCTTATCCTGTAATTATAAGGCATCGATAAATAGATCTAGCGAAGGCAGGACCCGACTGTTGTAGCGAAACCTACTGGGATAAGCTAGTGAGGGGGTGCTAATGTCCACTCACTAGTCGAAAACTAATCGTTAGATAAGCATGTAGAAACCTTGTACTTTCCTTGTTTGGACGCGGGTTCGACTCCCGCCAGCTCCACT
>Ga0208903_1000666_pt1 | contig 25075 bp, 21 predicted proteins | sample AntAceMetag02UKJ_FD_184769 | JGI IMG/M metagenome (GOLD analysis project Ga0208903, IMG submission 184769) | Saline lake microbial communities from Ace Lake, Antarctica - Antarctic Ace Lake Metagenome 02UKJ (SPAdes) (version 2) | ecosystem: Environmental > Aquatic > Non-marine Saline and...
GTAGGGCTATTGTCGAATTGGGAGTTCCCAGGGTTGCAATCTCGGTAAACGTAGAGCGTAATGTTGTAGGTGTTGTCACCCACACATTCATAGTGGATTATTCCGCCTACAATGTGCGAAGCAAAAGCGCTGAGTGAGAGCAGACTCAGCAGGGTAAGTAGCAAAATCTTCATAAGGAGCAGGTTCTGCTTGTAAAGTAGAAAAATTGATGGAATAATAGGGGTTAGAAGGGTGTAATGGTGGGAGGGCTATGGTGGGTTGGCTTGAAAGGGATGGTTGCTAGCGTGCTTCGGCTTGTGGAAAGAATGCCTCTATTGACTTTTCTCTTGCAAAGGCAAAATGCTGGTAATAAGCTTGCCGGGTAACACCAAATAATCGACACAAAACAACAAGGCTAACGCTCTTGTGTGTGTCTTTCATCTCAAGGATTACTTGGTACTTCCCTTTTTTACAATGTCGATCCTGTAGTGATTCTCAGCATTGGCAATCAGCCGCTCATAAGCTTCTACTTTCAGCTCCGCTTCCGCTAGCTTGGCTTTTAACAAGGCTAACTCGTGGGCTGTTGGATCTGTTTGTTTTTCTGGCTTGGATTTGGGCAAAATGATGGATGGGGCTTTAGCTGTATGTTCAAATTTAAGCAACCAACTTAATATTGTGCATTTTCCGCCAACACCAAATTGACGACTCAACTCCGATTTAGAGTAATTCCCCGTTAAGTATAGTCCGAATACCTCACGTTTAAAGGCTTCGCTGTAATAGTTCACTGCTTTCATTTTTAATGAATTTGAGTAAACCTATTTCAGGACAAGACACTAACAAAGCAGGAGAATATTGTCTTAATCCGCCTAATGAGCACATCGGTTTGATCAATCAGTTTGCAATAAGTCTCCACACCGCTATGCAACGAAGCTAACTCCAATCTGAAGGTGATGGGTAAGCAAGGAAGAGCTGAGATCCTGTTTAAAAAGGCAAATTGGCTGGTTGGAGGCGTTGCTCATAACAACGGAATAATCACCATAGCCTTTATCCAAGATCTGTTCCCAAGTTAAGCAACACAGCGTTTATTTCTGAAAACATATAAGGGTGATAAAGCAATATTTTCTTGATGAAAAAAGCCTCAAAACTAGAAATGTTGTGTAAAACGTCGTGTAATTAGAAAACAAAAAACAATCGTCTCCTTAAGGGTTCACTGATTTACTTGAAGATCCCAACCGGATTATTTCATGATCCAAAAGGGGGCCCAATCAAAGGAAAACCCTCCGTCCTTATCAGGCTGGTTGGTTTTTTTTATGCCCAACCTTCACACTCAAGCTGCGCTTGACCCTCAGTTTTGGGCATAAAAAAAACCCTGCGTTAACAGGGTTTTTCAATTGGAGGTCCCGAGCGGATTCGAACCGCTGTACGAGGTTTTGCAGAGCAAACCCTCTGGAATCCTTGCTCCGCAAGGGAATCTTGCTTTACCAATCACTCATAATTCATCCTGTAATCATCCAATAATGTGCTGAATAACGGCTTGAATTCAGCACACATTCAGCACTTTTGTATTCAAGCAGGCACAATATGGAGGTGAGAATTCAGTTCAAACTATATAGAGGAGTGGTGACCTTATTTGCCTCGTGGAGCTATTCTGAGCTGAGGAAAGACAAACGGCATTATCCCATACTTCGCCTCTCTACGGGACGGAAATTCCAAACAGACAAATGGGACGACAACTATGGCAGACCATCAAGCACTTGGTCTTTTGGAGACAAATTCAAATTTCACAAAGAGCTGGACGAACGAGAGAACGAAGTGCGACAAGCAGTTGAACGATTAGGTAGGGAATTTGGAGCTGTTTCACTTGTCCATCCTTCACTCGTGAAGAACGAAATCAATGCTCTTTCTGGAAAGCATCAAGTGATGAAGCGAATGCCCCAAACCATTCCAGATTCAATTGAGCTTTATATTGGTAGACACGACCTTACTTCCGCTACGATCAAACACTATCGCTTTCTGATTAATCGACTCAATTCATGGAATAAAAAGGGTCTCAACTGGGTTGACTTTGACAACGAACAGTACGATGAATTTTTGGACTTTTTAGTTGGTCTTCAACTGACTTCAAACACCCTATGGACGTACCAAAAGAGGATGAATGCCATAATCAATTACGGAAAAAAGAAAGGTCAAGTTCTTCGGGTGCAGTCCTCAAATCGATTCAAGTTTAGGACAGGTGTAAGTGCCATTTTAACTTGGGAGCATGTTGCTCGACTCACAACACATATTCCGTCAAGCGAACCCAGAAGAAATATTCAAAAGATTATGCGCTGCTTGCTTCACACTGGTTGTCGAATTTCAGACATCTGGTCTTTGTTTGACCCACGCAATCATTTATTGGATGATGAGATGCAGATATACTGGGCATACAAGAGCAAGAAGACAAAGATTTACACTGTAGTCCCAATCTTGGATGAAATCAAGCGCATTGTCCTTAATGAAATGCCCTACAAGGTCTCTGATCAAAAAATCAATGTGGGGATTAAAAATCTAATGTCCGAAATCTTCGAAGAGGAAGAAGTGGTAGTGAAAGGTGAACGCTTTGTTATTTGTGACGAGATACGCAATCACAGTTTGCGGAAGTCATTTATTACGGAATGTTTGAGACGGGGCATTCCTCCTCATCTCATACAACAGGCAGTTGGACATAAAGAAAATTATGGGAATGAGGTGTTCAGAGCTTATGACCAGCTGGGGAATTTGGAGAAGGCGATGTTGTTGAAGGGTCTTTGGGAACAGACTTCTTGATCTCCGTTTTGCCAATCACATATCACTTCCTCTTCAACCGTGTATTCAGCAGCCTATCATACTTCTCCGTCATCATCTCCTCCAACTCTTTTCTACCAAGATGAACGATCAAGGTGCTTATCTTAATATTCGCCTCGCAATATTCGTTTAGCATTAACTCAATTTCGTCAATGTGTTTTTTGCTTGATGTAGCTTTCGTATAACTCTTGTGTCCAGAATACAGCTTTTCGCCCAATGACCGCCTGAATGAATGATTCAGGGTTCTTCTTATATCCTTCATTCTTCCCTTGAGACTCCCTGTTTCCCCAACATAAATGAGTTCATCTTTGTCATAAACCGCATACACTCCAGCGTCACCATCGAATTGACTTGCCCAATTTCGTGCAAACGACATTTCAATTTTGTCTTTTTCTAAAAGACTGCGCTCAAGCTTTTCTAAATAATCAAATACATCAACTTTCATAGTAGAGAGTTACGACAAGCATACCATTGCCCTTTTTACAAGATTATAATATTAGTTGTTTTCTTTTAGCTTAAGAATCAATAATGAATTATTTTGCACACGTACAGTATAAAAACAATATATGTCAACCCACCAAGAAATTTCTTCCTTCATTTGGGGAGTAGCAGACGATGTCCTTCGAGGACTTTTTAAACCACATGAATATGGAGATGTCATCCTCCCTTTCGTGGTGCTGCGTAGATTAGATTGCGTCATTGAACCTAAGAAAGACGAAATCGTTAAGCTGTACAATGAGCTAAAATCGGAAATTGATGATCCATCTCCTATCATTCACAAACAATCAGGATTAAAGTTTTTCAACACCTCTAACTACGATCTTCAGCGCCTAAAGAGTGATCCTAATGGCTTAAAAGTCAATTTCCCCAACTACCTGAATGGGTTTTCTCAGAATGTATTCGAAATCATCGAAAACTTTCAAATGGATAAGCCCGTTGAGAAGCTCCTGAAGAACAACCGTTTGTATCAACTGATAGACAAATTTTCTGAGGTTGATCTTCACCCAAACAAGGTTGACAACCATACCATGGGACAAGTCTTTGAGGAGCTGCTTCGGAAGTTCTCTGAGATGAGCAACGAAACCAGTGGAGAGCATTACACTCCACGTGATGTGGTGAAGTTGTTGGTTTCTTTGGTGTTTGAAGGCAGTGAAGAGCGTTTGAAAGGAGAAGGGATTATTCGTTCCATTTATGATTGCTGTTGCGGTACGGGCGGAATGCTCACCATTGGACAAGAGTGGATTAAAAAGAATATTTCGAACAACGTAAGGATCAATCTTTTTGGTCAAGAACTGAATCCTCAAACGCATGCCATTTGCAAGTCTGATATGCTCATTACGGGCGAAGACCCCAACAATATCAGATTGGGGTCGTCACTTTCAGAGGATCACTTTGAAGGACGTAAATTCGATTTCATGATTACCAACCCGCCTTTTGGCGTAAGCTGGAAAAGCGAAAAAGACTTTGTGGAAAGTGAATCGAAAAACCCATTGGGAAGATTTACAGCTGGCACACCACGGTCATCAGATGGCTCTTTGCTTTTCTTGCAGCACCTTATTTCGAAAATGAAACCAGAAGGTTCACGAATTGGCATTGTATTTAATGGCTCGCCTTTGTTTACGGGCGATGCAGGGAGTGGTGAAAGTGAAATAAGAAGATGGATCATTGAGAATGATTGGCTGGAATGCATTGTGGCTTTGCCTGATCAGCTGTTTTTTAATACTGGAATTTCGACTTATATCTGGGTAGTGAATAACAACAAATCTGCCGACAGAAAAGGTGAAGTACAGTTGATCAACGGGACAAACTTCTATCAATCCATGAAGAAGTCCTTGGGAAGTAAGCGAAAAGAGCTTTCACCTTCGCAAATAGATGAGCTGATATCGCTCTACAAAGCCAACGAAGAAAGCGAATACAGTAAAATCTTCCCTAATGAATATTTTGGCTATACCAAAGTGACGATTGAACAGCCACTTAAGGAAGATGGGGAGATTGTCAAGAAGAAGGACGGACAAGCGAAGCCCGATACTTCACTTCGTGATTATGAGCGTGTGCCTCTTTTGGAAGATGTGGATGAATACTATGCAAAAGAAGTTTTACCTCACATTCCAGACAGCTGGATGGATAGGGAAAAAGACAAAGTGGGTTACGAGATCAATTTCACCAAATATTTCTATGAGTACAAGCCACTAAGAAGCTTGACAGATATTACAAAAGACCTTTTGGAATTGGAGAAGGAAAGCGAAGGCTTGTTTAACGAGATTATAGAAGGAAAATGAAGCTATATCAAACCAAAGGGAACAAATTAAAGGCTTTCAAATCCAAGCCGTTTAAACTGGAGAAAGACATTCAACAGTTGGTGGAAGATAACTTGAATGAATTGTTTGGGCTGGAATTTGTAAAGTCAGAATTCACGGTGAAAAGCTTCAATTCTGCCAGTTTTCGAATTGATACGCTGGCTTACAATACGGAGTCCAATTCTTTTGTGATTATTGAGTACAAAAGAGATAAGAATTACTCAGTTATTGATCAAGGCTATACCTACTTATCCCTTTTACTCAATAACAAATCCGACTTTATTCTGGAGTTTAATGAGAGTTGCGATGGAACATTAAAACGTGCAGATGTCGATTGGTCGCAATCAAGAGTGATTTTCATTTCACCACATTTCACCGAATACCAAAAACACTCAGTGAATTTCAAAGATGTTCCATTTGAGTTATGGGAAATCAAACGTTATGAAGGCGACCTTATTGGTCTGATTGAACATCGGAACTCCTCTGATGAAAGTATCTCTACCATTTCTTCTGATCCTGACGATGTCGTCAACAAAGTAACAAGGGAAGTAAAAGTGTATACCGAAGAATACCACTTCACTCGAAAGAAGAATATGAAGGAAAGCACCCTTGAACTTTACAATGATTTAAAGAGCCGAATACTTGCTTTGGGTGACGATATAGAAATTGTTCCACGGAGCGAATATGTCTCATTCAAAAGGGATAGACCGTTCACCGATTTGGTGCTGTACGTGGGCGATATTCGTTGCCTAATCAATATGAAAAAGGGTGAGCTTGAAGACCCTAAATCAATTTCAAGAGACATGAGCGAAACAGGGCATTGGGGCAATGGAGACTATGAAGTGAAAATCGATGGTAATTCGGATTTGGACTATTTGATGTTTCTGATTAAACAATCATACAAATCGAAAGCATGATGGAGTACATCAATTATCAAGATTCCTATACTGAATATCTTAAGGAAATCCCATCACATTGGCAGCTAAAAAAACTGAAATATTCTGCGAAGTCTCCGAAAGAGTCTATTGCTGTTTCTGAATTTGAGCAGGATGCAGTGATTCATTATTCCATCCCAAATATTCAAGAATTCGGCAAAGGGCAGTTAGAAAGTGGAAAAGAAATAGATAGTGCTAAGATTAAGCTTTCAGGCGGTGAGGTCTTAATTTCAAAGCTGAATCCACGAAAAGCAACTATATGCATTGTAGAGCAGCATGATGAATTAATAGTTGGGTCAGGAGAGTTTATACCCTTCATCCCACGAGATTGCGATAATAAATTTCTCTATTATTTTTTCAGAAGCTCTCAGTTTACAGACTATCTAAATTCTTGCGTTGAGTCCGTTACCAGAAGTCACCAGAGGATTAAACCTGAATTAATCTACAACAGCTTTATTGGTTTACCTCTGCAGGAAGAACAAAAAGCCATCGTCTCCTTCCTCGATCACAAAACCGAAAAAATTGACAAGCTCATTCAACTCAAGGAGCGTAAGATCGAGCTGCTCAAAGAAAAGCGGGCGGCTCTAATCAATGACTTGGTTACAGGTAAGCTGGTGTGGGATGGAAAAGACTGGGGGAAGCCCAAAGAGACCAAGGATAGTGGGGTGGAATGGATTGGGGAGATTCCCAGTAATTGGGATTTCAGTCGAATTGGTCGTTACATGATTGTTGTGAGAGGTGGGTCTCCGAGACCCGCTGGTGATCCAAGATTTTTTAATGGTGATTTTATTCCATGGATTACGGTAAAGGAAGTGACAGGAAAGGAAGGCAAATATGTAGTGTCGACAGATTCATTTCTCACCGAAGAGGGGATGAAGCAAAGTCGAGTATTAAATTCTGAAACCTTGGTGCTATCGAACAGTGGGGCAACATTAGGCGTTCCTGCTATTTTGAAGTTAACAGGATGTGCAAACGATGGTGTTGTTGCTTTTGAGAAAATCTCGGATAAGGTTGATAGGGATTACCTCTATTACTTCTGGGTAACACAAACAAAACGACTTTTAGAAGAGCAAAGTGGTTACGGTCAACCAAATTTGAATCGGGAGATTGTCTCTAATGTGATTTCCCCCATTCCTCCTATTGAAGAACAAATAGCTATCGTTTCCTTATGCGATAAAGCTCTTGAAAACAATCATCAGCTAATTAAATCTGAGCAAAGCAAGATTGAATTATTGAAGGAATACAGCCAATCCCTCATCTCAGAAGTCGTCACGGGAAAACTCCGTGTGGTCGAAGAAGACCATTCCATTACCTCTCAACCTCAATTGAATTAAGTTATGGGCAGTCCAAACGAAGAACGATTTGAAAAACACATTGAAGCCGCCCTTCATGGACATGGGTATTCATCTCAGCTGTACACAAAATACGACCGTGTCCAATGTCAACTTCATGAGGAGGTCATTGCCTTCATCAAGGACACCCAGCGGGAGATGTATGACAAGTTGCACGCACAATTTGGCACGAATACCGATCTACGTTTGTTCAAGGTCATCAATGACCAGATTGCTAAGAATGGTATTATAAATGCATTGCGGAAAGGGGTAAGCACCAGAGGATGTTCATTTGATCTGGTTTATTTCCAGCCTAAAAGCGGGTTAAATGACGATCATAAGACCTTATTCGAAAAGAATCGTTTTACGGTCGTTCGCCAGCTGCACTATTCCAGCAAGAATGAAAACTCGATTGATGTGGTGTTGTTCCTCAACGGCATTCCCATCATCACCATGGAGTTGAAAAATCAATTGACTGGACAGTCGATCTATCATTCAGAGAAGCAGTACAAAGAAGATCGCAAGCCCTTAGGAGAGCCATTGTTGCAGTTTAAGCGATGCTTAGTTCACTTCTGCGTTGACAACGATAAAGTGTCTATGACGACCCGTTTAAACGGCTCGAAGACTCGCTTCCTTCCGTACAACAAAAACATCGAGAACCCCATAGTTGAGGACGACTACCGCAGCGAGTATTTGTGGAACGACATCCTCACTCCTAACTCCCTGCTCGACATCATCGAGAACTTCACTTTGGTCTCGGTCGAAACCGATAAAGAGTGGAGCGACAAGCACAAGAGGGTGATTGAAACCAAGGATGAGATATTAATATTTCCTCGTTACCATCAGCTGGATGTAATCCGAAAGTTGCGGAATCAGGTGAAGGAAGAAGGGGTGGGTCACAACTACCTTGTTCAGCACGCCACAGGTTCTGGAAAAAGCTACAGCATTGGTTGGCTGTCGCACACGTTAACCTCACTCTATCGCTCCAAAGAAGATTCCAAGAGGATGTTCGACAGCATCATTGTCGTAACAGACCGTAAGATACTGGACAAGCAATTGCAGAACACCTTGAAGCAATTGGAGCAGACCGAAGGTGTCGTCAATCCTGTTGACCTTAACTCCCAGCAGCTCAAGGAATATTTGGAGAAGGGTAAAGACATTATTGTCACCACCATTCAGAAGTTTCCTGTTATCTCCGAAACGATCTCTCAGCTGAAAGGAAAGACCTTTGCTGTGGTCATTGATGAAGTACATAGCTCACAAAGTGGAGAGACCTCAAAGCATTTGAAGAAGTCTCTGTCGGGAGGAATCATCACCGATGAGGATGGAAATGTGGATTACGAAGAGATGATCCGACAGGAAATTGAGTCGAGGGGAAAACAAGAACACATCTCCTTTTTCGGCTTCACTGGCACACCGAAGCCCAAGACCATAGAGCTGTTTGGAAGGAAGAATTCAGATGGTGAGTTCGAATCATTTCACACCTACAGCATGAAGCAGTCGATTCATGAAAGGTTCACCTTGGATGTGCTTGCTAATTACACCACTTATATGCGTTTTTTCAAGGTGCATAAGACCAACGAGGAAGATGAAGAACTTCCAGAAGGCGAAGTGATGCGCCAGATGGTTGATTATGTGGATAGCCACGATGAAGTCATCAGGCAAAAGGTGACTATCATTCTGGATCACTTTGTGAATAAGGCATCAAAGAAAATTGGTCAACGAGCCAGAGGAATGGTAGTCGTTCGATCAAGAAAGCATTGCGTTCTATTTCAACATGAAATGGTCAAGCAGATGAAGGAACGAGGTTTGACTTATTCATGTTTGGTTGCCTTTTCTGGATCGGTCAATTTGCACAGCAAAGAGTACACCGAAAGCTCGTTGAATAAGGAAAACGGCATGGAGGGGTCGGACATCAAGGATGGCATGAAACATCCCAAATTCCGAATCCTTATAGTCGCTAACAAATTCCAAACAGGCTACGATGAGCCGCTGATGCACTCCATGTACATCGACAAGAAGTTGGGAGGTGTGCAATGTGTTCAGACCTTGTCGAGGCTCAATCGCATGAAATCAGGGAAGACCGACACCTTTGTTTTGGACTTTGTCAATAACCCAGAAGACATCGTAAACGCCTTCCAGCCTTTTTACACCAACACAGTTTTAACTGGTGAAACAGAGCCAGATAAGCTTTATGATTTGCAGAATGAGATCGAGAGTTTTGGATTATTCTCCGATAACGAGGTGAACGATTTCTGTTCGGAGTTTTACAAAGACACCGAAACGGATGAAGGACTTCAGCCAATAATTAATAGGGTGGTTGAAAAATGGAAGGCGTTGGAGAATGAAGACCAGCAGCAAGAATTTAAGTCCAAGATTCAGTCGTTTTGCAGGCTGTACTCATACATTTCTCAGATCATCGACTTCACGGAAATCCAATGGGAGAAGCTCTATGTGTTCTTGCGGTATTTGAACAAAAAGCTTCCGAAAGGAATTAGAGAGCGAATAGAAATAGCCGATTCAATTGATCTCGACTCATTGCGTATCCAGATGATAGGAGAAACGAAGTTGTATTTAGACCCAAAAAGGGGCGAGCTTGAGCCAATGGAGGAAGGAGCATCTGGCGGTTATGATCCTCCCCCTCAAGAGCTACTTTCCGTCATCATACAGCGCATCAATGAAGTGTATGGCATCGAACTGTCAGAGGAAGATAAGGTCGACTTAGAACACGTCTCTGAGCGTATGAAAGCAAACGAGGAGTTGTTGAAGGTGATGAGAGGTAATAACTCACCAGAAGACAAGGAAGACTTCTTCAAAAAACTATTGGAGAACGAAGTGTCCGAATACTATGGTGATCGTTTAGATTTCTACAAAAAGATCATGGATGATAAGGTGTTTCCCATGATAAAGGAGGGGTTGTATAGGGATTATGAGAGAGAAAATAAAGGTGCATAACCATGAAAGAATTGAAAAAGTCAAACTGGCAACCCCAAGGTGAACGTTTTGTGGCGGTTTTAGATATTCTTGGTTTCAAAGAATTGGTCATGAGAGAAGATCACGAAACTACATATGAGAGGCTATTAAAACTATCGGATCATATAAAACGACTTGAATCTCCAAAGGTTGAGGGAATGGAAGAACGGTTCTGGGATACTGATATTAAGACATATAATTTTTCTGATTCAATTATGGTATTCAGTAAAACGGATTCTCATGAAGATTTTCATGTTTTTGTTCATGCCATCGAATATCTAATGAGTAGTGCGGTTCGGATGGAAGTGCCAATTAAAGGAGCTATTGCGCATGGGAATATCACCTTGAATCAAAGTCAGAACATTTATTTTGGTCAAGCGCTGATTGATGCTTATTTGCTGGAAGAGGAACTAAAGTATTTAGGAGTTGCTGTCCATAACTCGATCAATCGATACGTCAGGGATAATAATTCAGTGGAATTATCTTCCTTTTTCAGAGAGCATTTCATTGAGATCAAAACACCACTTCGCACGGGGTTGATTAAACATTATAATCTGAACTGGTTCAGAAAGGCACTCAAAGATGCGGAGCTATTCCATGCAGGCTCTGAGGAAGATAAAACAAGGTATCTGAATGACTTAATTGACAAATTTAGGGTCACAACGAGTGGTCAACCAAGAGTCTACTATGATAATACTCAATTGGTATTAGAAGCAGCTGACCAGCACACAGTAAAGATAATTAACTACATATAGAGTCGAGACTAACTGGAAACCACGAACAAAATGGATCATAACAGACACTTAAATCTATTTCATTTTTTTAATGATAATGACAAGCAATACATCGAAGATAATCTGAGTAGGGCATTTGCTATTTGTCTGAAGAACGATCCTTTGTTTCTGAATCTCATCTTGTCGCAGGTCATGAAGGAGGACAATGTCGATAGTCTCTTTTCCAATGAGTTTTCATCAGATGAAATTCAGATCGGGATTCAACGAAAAGCGAATGCTCTTGGAGAATTCTCCAAAGTCATCGGAGTGGCTTGTTCAGCTCAAGGCTTAAGTATGGAAGGCATTGAAGACGTTACATCAAGAAGTACTCAAGAGCCGATTGTAGATGTTTGGTTGACCAAGGATGATTTGTGTGTGATTTTTGAATTTAAAAGAAACTATGCTGACTGTACAAGTCAGTTAAAAGGGCAGGCTGATGCCATAGTCAAAGGATTTGAGCAAGAGACTGAGGTGCTTTATGAGGACTTGAATTGGGAGAAAATCATTAAGTCCTTGATCAGATGTGTTGCACTCAGAAATCAAATCGGAAAAGAGAACATTTTCACCTCTGAATTTTTGGGTTTCTTACAGTATAGTTATCCGAATTGGTTTCCTGTAAAGCCCTTCAGCGCCATTCCATTTCCAATATCTGAAGAGGATCATAATGGTGTGTTGTTCAATGCGAGATTAGATAAGGTCAAAATAGCTATAATAGAGAAGTTAGGAATTGAAAGAGCGGAGCTGAAAGGCAAGTATCAGCGACTTGTATTAAGTCATGGATGGGGATGGGCTAATGAGATCAATATTAGACAAGATCAATTTGAAAATGGAGACTTTGTATCTATTGTGATTCACGCTGGCGACACAAAGGGACAAGGATGGCATATCTATCAGGGAGATTTTTCTATCGGCAATCTTCCTCATGAAAAAGAGGGGTATAAAATTGAAATCAAACCTTATTTCAAATTCAGTCACTTTAACTCTGGAATATTTTGGTTTAAACCCGAAAATGATGATTCAGTAAAGTCTCATAACACTAACTTTTTTAGAAAATGGGCTGGTCGATATAAAACAGATGAAGAACGAAGAGAGTTTGAAGAGATGATGGACTCGAAGTTCCCATATTGGCGTGATTCAAGAGATTACCACAATCAAATAACAATGTCCAATCGCACCTACTTTGACCTCTCGTTGGGCATAGAACTGTCATTATTAATTCCTTATAAAGAGATTCAATTAATTGACTCTTCGGGCGACTTGAAATCAATTACAGGTTTTCTGACTGAGAAAGTTCAAGTGATGATTGATCTACTGAATAACTTAAGATTAGGTTAATCGATTTTTTTTTACATTTGATTAATAGACTCTCAATTTACTAAGACCTTTTCATCGACCACCGCATTTATTGGAGACAACAATGCACAGTTCATAAAGTTGTGCTGCATCTGGATGAGTTGAATATTCTGCCTGTGGCGCATATCGGCTGAGGTTATTGAAAAGAAAAACTAACAATTATGGACATATCAGAAAAAGAAGCTCGGAAGATTCTGGAGAAGCAGAATGTTAACATAGGTGGGGGTGGGTTGGTGTATTATGCCCAAGAGGGGGATTTGACCACTGTAGAATTGATAATTAAAGCGGGAGTGAATGCAGACTCTTTTGGCGCATCAGAAAAAGAAGGAAAGAAACTATTTCCTCTTAATCAAGCCGCTAAAAAAGGTCATACCAAAGTCGTGGAATTCTTGTTGGAATTCGGGGCTACGCCCAACTTGGTAGATGGGTATGGATTGACAGCTCTGTTTTATGCAATTCGTTCAAAGCACGTTGAAGTGGTAAATGCGCTGATAAAAGGAGGAGCGGATGTGAATTGGAAAGATGAGTATGGCGAAACTGCCCTTTTTGAAGCAATTCATTCAAAGAACGCTGAAGGGGTACAAGCTTTAATAAAAGGAGGAGCAGATGTAAATTTGAAGAATAAGAAAGGAATCAATGCATTTCATTTAGCTAAAAAGAAGAAAGAACACGAAATTGCTGAAATACTTTCTAATTCAGGCGCTAAAGACTTAAGCGCTAACGAAGTATCCAAAATTAAGCGGAAAAAGGTGATAAAACTTTCTGTCCTCTTTGTGTCATTATCAGTGCTATTGGGCTGGTGTTCAACGCTCGACTACTCGTCAACATCAAGTTCTGGTGGAGGGAGTTATTCTTCACAACATACCTGTAAATGGTGTGGTGACAATTATAGCCACAATGGCTATTTTCACATTGAAAGCAGTTGTGAAAAGTGGTCAACTGATCCCGGTTTTGATGGGTTTTGCACAATGAAATGCTGCATGGACAGTTGGAATTCTGGGATTCATTGATCTGGGATTCTATTTCGAAATAGATTCAACTATTAAATAGACCACGGTATTTTTAAGCTATGAATATTCTAAAGAAATTTTCATTTCTCTCAATCTTAATCCTGCTTGCATCCTGCAGCAGCTACAATGAGGAGGACGTAATAAATTATGTGTTTGAAGGAGACGATTCCATACTCAAGTTGGCGCAAGCGTCCCTCGGGAAGGTCAAAAAACCTTTGGAACCACCATTTACTACGCCCTTTGATAGTTTTGCAATTACTCCAAAAGAACAAAAGGATACAATCATAATCACTGCGCAAATAGTGCCAAATAGAAGTACAGAGACATTAAACGAGCTTCAAATTAATCGTCCCCAATCATTAAATGGAAACACAAAGGATGAATTGGCGGTTTGGAATTTGTTGGCGAACTATGTTCGAGCAAACTTCAAATCGTTGAATGGCGATACTTTGAACTATGCCACAGAAACAGATTATCTATCAATCACGATTGATGATAGAGAAGGAGAGATAGTCCTCTATTATGACAATGATAGACAAATAGCAGATTTGAGGCAGGATATTGTTTTGGAGGCTCAGTCAGCTTTCGAATTGACAGAAGGATCAGGAGAAGTTGTAGTACCTGAAAATGAAATTTGGATGTTGGAAGGTTTTACAATGATAAGAGGAAAATTCCAAGGTGAAATTAATCAAAACTGCGCTTGTCCAATGGCGAGCGGGGTGGGAGGGAAGTTGTACACTCATTATCTGTATCCAAATATTAAGATTCTTGGAGATTGTTTTCATGCAAAACACGGAAGGACAACGGCTACATATGACCCTGTTTTTGGATTGGATTGGGAAGACCCTGCGATAATTTCCCAAATAAAACTGGCTCGCCATGTTCCTCTTAATAATAGTATTTATTTCTGTGTCCCTTCTATCGAATATGGGGGTCATATTGGTGTTCAACAAAAATGGACTGGTCGAAAATATAGGGTCAGGGAAATTGAAAATTGGAAGAACTACTTAGAGGCGGTAAATTTTCATTTCATGAACGATTTCGGTGTTGTTGCTGATTTAGAAGATTATCTTGGCAATTTTTGGGTCGATCAAAATGAGATCAAATATATGGGTGATGATTTCTTTGATCCTGATGGAGAGATCTCTGATTACAGGAAAAAATACATCCATTAATTTTTCGCTTGGTTCATTGTATAATTCGATATGTGGAATTTGATTTTAGAATCACTTGACCGCTACCAAGACATATTTTCGTGGCTAAATCTATTCGAGCGTAATGTTAAAAGCTGAAGTGGCTTATATTCTAAGAGTAGTTAATATCCCATCCAATGTTTTTCAGGTTGGGAATAAGCCTAAGTCGATTTCTTTCCATGTACAACGCCTCAATTGCATGTCCACACATTTGCCCTTCTATCATCAGCGATTTTAGCTCCTCAAACGCATCTTTTGCCCTTTGAATTTGTACTTCGATCATGAACTCATGAAAATGATTGCTCCGCTTACTGTACTCTTTCGAAGGGCGCTGACGGCTAAAGCACCAACACTTGGGATTTATTTCTAACAGTGTGTCAAGAAGAACAAATTTCAGCTCCCCTTTAGTAGTATTCATCCATTCATAAGGCAGGAAGTACAACTCAATTGCAATTCGTGACCGAATAGGGGAACTTCTTGGAATCAGGATTACGTTGGTTTGCATCCAATTAATAACGTGTGATGAAGCAAAAACCTAAAAATCTAAGCTGGATTTGTTGGTTGGACTATTATTCATTCAAAATGGGAGAAGGAGAACGTGGGGCTGAAATGTCCAAAGACCCTTCTTTTCTTTTTGAAAAATGGGAGAAAAAAATGTGAGCGGGGTTGGACAATCATAATTAGTCGATTGTTTTTAGGCGCTTATTATTATACGCTGATTTAGCCCTCTATATTAGGGTACAAAATTGAATAGCCCTCTGGTAATGGATCATGCTGCCAGAATGGTTTCTCTCCCCTTTGACCTGATTCGATGCTCCTTTCTATCTCGTGATAGATTTCAGGGGCAGCAAAATATTGTTCCCTGTCGTATTTATTAAAGCGATCATCACCATCTTCCCAAAGATAAAGTGCTTCGGGTTTTGCAATTCTTCCGTTAAATCCAGTTTTTTTGAAGGTGGCATCAATAATCTTAGTCACTTGTTCCCTTCTTTCTGAAGTATCAGCCACAAGAACACTGTCATGCTTTGTGATAGCAGGAATTCCTTGTTTAGCCAGCTCTCCCAGAATTAACTCAATGAACAAATGTGCTTCGACATTTTGGAGCAATAGAGCTAATCCATTTTCTTGCTCTTTCGTATTAAACAGGTCTTTCGCTTTAACCAAATGTCTTTTAAAAGAAGGGAATCGTTCATTGATTCCTCCCATGTGATCGAACTTGCTTTTCCCCTTCCCGAAAAACCATTTTAGAACTACTACTTTGGCTTCTCCACGGCTAATTCCACTTTCATCTGCTATGAATGAATAGATGTCCTCGTCCTGTACAAATTCCAACATAGATCGAATCGATGAATCATTGGATTTGAGCGCTTCAAGTTTCTTTCTAACCTTTTGGAGCTTGGGGTATGCCGAATTTGCAATGCTCTCAAGAAGTAGTGGATTCCCAAGTATAAGATTTAAAAAAATTGTTGGCTGACTTGATTTAAGGTCAAAACTGACCAAATGATGTCCTTCAAGTTTAACGTATCTGAAGAGAGGGGAGTTTAAATTTGTGAAATTAGAGGTCAGTCTTCCATTCGACTTGCTGATAATTGTATTGAAGTCCTGATTGACGAGAGAATCAATTTTATTCTTCATGAGATTAATTGAACGGTCTCTTTTCAGGGTCAAATATTGATTTCGGTCACTAATGACCAAATAACCATCCTCTTCTACAAGTAAATATTCACCTTTTGATAGCAGCCCATTGTATTTCTTTAGCCACCAATTCAAGTGTTTCTTTTCTGGCAGAATTACTTCCTGAACTCTATCACTTAATAACAACAACTTCGAAAAATGTCCTTTTGTCCATTGAGATTGGGCAAATTTGTTTAATTCGTCTGTCGTTCTGGCTATTCGGTATCTGGTAATTCCTTGATAGGTTTCACCTCGCACCAGTTCGTAAGTGAAAAGCAACTTATAGTAGTCATTCACTCTTACATCTAAATCTATTTCTTGTGAAGTCTTTAAGAAGTGGTCAATGACTTCAGGAAAAAGTTCATTCAAACAAAGGTCATCTGGAATATCAAGGGTATAGGGTTTCCAATTCGTGGAAATCAGATAGCGTTGCGGGATGCTGTATTTTTTAGGGATTCCTATTTTGGTCTTTGTCGTTCTGGTGAACGTGTCATTAACTTCAAAGAGTTTGTTTTGTTGATGGATCTCACCTTTTACACACCTCAATTCTTTCCTTAGCTTTTTCAGGAAATGATCGGAAAAGCCCTTCTGAAAGTAAGTTTTGGACAAAGGAATTTGTTGATCGAAATAAACTGCGTTGGTGCTGGATTTGTATAAAATCAAAGCACATAGTTTACATGCATAGTCAAGTGAAACCCCTTTTAAATTAAAAGTGGTTGAAGCATCAGCAACAAATTCGTGAGGTATATAAGTAGTGATAGTCAAACAACTGTTTAACGTATAAAACACTAATTTGTTGCAATAAACTCCTTTAAAGGCGGGTATCCTTTTATTAGTGGGGTGGTTTTTAAGAAAAGAGTAAAAACTATGAGTGATGCATTACTAAAAGAGTGGGAAGAATCCCACAGATCAAAAGGATTAGACCCCACAAAAATCTCAATTGATGGTATTCTAAATCGTGATAAATACAACTCAGAAGCTGGATTGATGTTTGTTCTTAAAGACACAAACAGTAAGAATCGGGTCGACTTGATTGACTTGCTTAAGGATGGTGCAAAGTATCAGATGTGGCATGCTGTAGCTCGATGGGCAGCGGGGATTCTGAATGACTTCCCAGAGTACGATGTAATCAATGACTACGAAGTCATGAAGGATGCACTCCATCAAGTTTCAGTGGTCAACTTGAAGAAAACATCTGGTGGTGCTTCCGTTCATTCTTCTTCAATCACAACGTTCGCTCATACAGACAGAGAATTATTGTTGAAACAGTTTAGAATGATCAACCCAAAGCTAATTATTGCTGGTGGCACGTTTGAGCAACTCATTTGGCTTCTTGATTTAGACATTGACCCCATAGATGTATGGAAGCCTGCAAAGTCGAGGGTTATTGATGCATGGGTTGTTCCATGGCGGCATCCGAATAGGGTTTCTAATTTGAATTCTTATGAGCAGTTGAAAGAGCTTTTCAAAGAGACTAACATGAGTGTTGGAAGGCAGTAAACTGGAAGTATATGAAAGCAAGTGAATACTATCAAAAACGACAGTTAGAGATTGTTCAGTTCAGTGAAAGAGTTTATCATGAGTACTTGAGGCATAAAGCTTTGAATGGAGCATTGTATGAAGACATGATAATTAATTATCTAAGAAAGGATGTTCCCGAATATTGCTTTTATAAAGGGCAAATTAACGAAGGTGATCAAAAGATTTCAGCGCAATTTGATGTTATTGTCTGTAAAAAAGGTACTGAGCAACCATTTTTCTTAGAGAGTATCAACCCTTATGTTGCTCCTGTGAAAATGGATCAAGCATTGGCTGTGATCGAAATCAAGAAGTGGGGTCAGCCGTCCATGATCCGAAGCAATGGATCAATTAACGAGGCGTATAACAAATTCAAATCTCAATATCCAAAGTTGAAATATTTCTTTTTAAGCATTCGGTTTAAAGATAGAAAACGTTCAATCCACAACAACTGGGAGCAGCTGCAAGAAGAACTGAAAACCGATGGGTCGTTTTGCTTCTACGGCAGAGTTGACGAAGATGCTCCTGAATGGAATTTTCCATGGAGAGATGAAATTATGAAACGACACGATAAATATGGTGGGCAATATGAGTCGCTCATTTATACGCTAAAGTCTCTTTAATTAAAACCTCGAATAAAATCATTTTATAAAGACATGGGCTTGAAGGATTCAGTGTATCAAAAAAAGTACTTGTGAAATTCATCTCCATAAACCCTGCTTTTTGGAGTCTTTTTGCGTTATCGTTCTGTATCACGAAAACTTAGAATATAATTTGATACAGTATGCACGGAAACAAGGCAGTCATTTTTGCACGGGTTAGTTCAACGGCACAATCTTTTGAAAGACAGGTGGACGATCTTAAGAAGGTAGCCGAAATAATGCAGTTGGAGGTTGTTGAAATAATTACGGAAACGATTAGTGGTGGGAAACGAAATGATGAAAGGCAAGGGGTTCAGCGTCTTCTGAAATTAGTCAGTCAACGAAGAATGGACTGGGTTTTGGTTTCTGAAGTCTCAAGGTTGGGCAGGTCGACTATGGAAACTTTACGTTTAGTCGAGTCCATCACGGACGCTAAAATAAATATAAGGCTTTGCGATCTTGGGATGGATACACTTGACAATCAGGGTAAACCTAATCTTCATGCTGAGATTGTCATGCACATGCTGGCTCTATTCGCCAAAGATTGGAGACGAAATCATTCTGATCGTGTCAGGAGTGGACAAAGGCGGGCGAAAGAAGCAGGTGTGAAATTTGGACGACCAAAAGGCGTGGAGTCTAATGATCAATTTCTATTGAAACACCCAGAGCTTGTCAAGAGTTTCAGGTCTGAAAAGCTCTCCGTGAGAAAAAGAGCGATTTTATACGATGTAAGTCCAAATACAGTGATGAAAGTAAAAAAAGCATTGGATAGAGATTCGGTTTAGACGTATGTAAGATTCGGGTCAAGGTTGAAATGTACTGTAATCAAACTGTGATTATGTATTTCAGTCGTAAAACAATAATTGTCAACTAAGACTTTGACCACATCGATAGCGATGTGAAAATCGAAAAACTATGGTTCATTCATGAACTGGGAAAGGTTTGCTGACGACAATTCTTTGGTTATCCCCATCCTTTTTGGTCTTGGAGAACCGAAAAGTCTTTGATAATAATCCATTGTTTTAAATTTACAAAATTCTCATCAAGGAGGATGTGTCAATCAAGCTATGGACTTCACAGGAATATGTATCGGAATTACTGTAGTTACTTTTATTGCAGCTTGTGTATTTCTATGGATAAAATGGAAGAATAGTATTGATGCAAAACGAGAACGAGAAAGACTGCATGCAGAGCAGAAAGAAAGAATACGTCAAAGAATTTTCAGCAAGTTAAAATCCGTTCTTTCTAATATAGAGGCGGCTCAGAAAAGATTCAACCGACTTTTGCACGCAGATTCAGGCTATTTTTCAAACTTTCAGTTGGTAAGGTGGGAGAAGGGTTGCAGCGCTTTATATAAGCTATTGGTTAATCTGCCGCACGAATCAGTTGGATTGAGTCACAGCGAGGTGACTCAGATTGATCAGTTTGTTGCAGACTATGAGGCACGCAACCATTTACGGACGATATCAAATCAGCAACTACTGAAACATGACAAAGACAAGTATGCTCCGTTCTTCGAAAATATTGAAGGTTGTAGCTTGGATGATCAACAACGGACAGCTATAATCACAGACGAGGACAATAATTTAATCATAGCAGGTGCAGGATCAGGAAAGACAACAACGATTGTCGGGAAAGTCCAGTATTTACTTAATAGATACAATATTGAGCCAGATCAAATACTCTTGATATCATACACTCGCAAAGCTGTAGACCAACTTGTCTCACGGGTAGGTGTGGATGGTCTTCACGCAAAAACTTTTCACAAACTTGGCAAGGATATTATAGCTGAAGTTGAAGGCGTGCAGCCTGCGCAATATGGTGATGCTCAATTCAAATCATTCATTCGAAATAAATTTGAACAAGAATGTAAAGACAGCTCATTTCTTTCTTTGACTGTAGAGTTCTTCTCAGATTATTTTAAAGCTCCAGCCACTGCTTTTGATTTCAAAACTCAAGGTGAGCAAATCCAATATCTCAAAGATTCAAATTGGCGACCTTTCAAGCTCAAAGAGGAAAACAGGAATGGTAGAGCAACTTATCGAAGAGAGATAGTTAAAAGTGTGGAAGAATGTAAAATCGCTAATTTCTTTCTGTTTAATGGAGTGAAATATGAGTATGAGTCACATTATGAGCATAGAACGGCTGACAGAGACTATGCCCAGTACAAACCAGACTTTACGGTTTGGAATTCTGAAGGTGAAAGGGTGTACATAGAGCATTTTGGAATAGATAAAAATGGAAATGTTCCACGATGGTTTGCGAATGAAGGAGAAACTTACGAATGGGCTAATTCTCGATATAGTGAGGGCATCAAATGGAAAAGAGAGCTTCATAAGGAACATGGAACGGTATTGATTGAGAGTTATAGTTATGAATTCGCAGATGATACAATATTTCAAAACTTGAAGCAAAACTTGGAAGAAGCTGGAGTGGTCATAACTCCCAAGACAGAAGCAGAGAAGTGGGAGTTAATCCAAAAGGGGGCGACTGATGAGATAGATGAAGTTCTATCATTGTTCGGGACGTTTATCACGTTAATGAAATCAAACAATCACTCGATTGAGTCTTTAATTTCTTCAGTTCAAAAGGATGGGGAAAGCTTCTGGAAATCCAGAAGATTAAAGTTTCTTGACATACTCAGTCCACTCTTCCAGTCTTACCAGAATCATTTAACACAAAGGAATGAAATTGATTTTAACGATTTGATAAACCAAGCTTCACATTATGTCAAGCAAGGTAAGTACAAGCCGAATTACAGATATATTATCATTGATGAGTTTCAAGACATATCCATTAGTAGGTATGAATTGATCAATAACATTAAGAATGCATACCCTTCTTGTCGCACATTTTGCGTTGGAGATGATTGGCAATCGATATTCAGATTTGCAGGAAATGACATCGCCCTTTTCAAAGACTTTGAGGAATATTTTGGAGTAACGGAAAGATTAAAAATTGAGACAACTTATCGCTTCAACGAGCCGCTTGTTTCATTCTCAAGTCAGTTTATCTTGAAGAACCCTAATCAAAGTTTAAAATTAATTAGAGGTTCGAATAAGCAGCAAAAGACAGAATATAAATTATGTTATTCTGATTCCGAAGATTTATCCGATGTTGAAGTAGTGGAACAGATATTTAAAGAGATTGCCAAAGAATCATCAATTGACCAGCAGGAAATAATGATTCTTGGTAGATACGGTAATAATCGCAAGCGACTTGAAGGCAGCACAAAATATACTTTAACTAACGATTCCATAACGTACAGTTTTCAAGAAGATAGTGGCGTCAGGAAACAGCTAAAAGCTAATTTTTCGACCATCCATAAATCGAAAGGATTAGAAGCTGATTACATTATCGTGATCAATTGTAATTCGGGCAAATATGGATTCCCGTCTGAAATCTCAGATGACGAAGTTTTGAATATGCTTCTAAGTAGAGCAGATCAATTTGAAAATGGCGAAGAAAGAAGACTTTTTTATGTCGCAATGACAAGAGCAAAGAAGAAAGTATATCTCGTATCAAAGCGTCATTGCAAATCCAAATTCATCAATGAGGTTGAGTCCGAAGATGTTGAAACAACCGAAAAGAAATGTCCGAGATGTTTGACGGCTGATGTTGTACTAAGAAAAACAGGATTTACGAGGAATGGTAATGGATTTCGATTTTACGGGTGTGTTAACTATGCCTATGGGTGCGAGTACAATCATACAGAATTTGATGATTGATCTTCTTTCTTTTCTCTAATAGTCATAGACAGTACTGGTTCTTTCTCGATCACTACACATACATGGAGACTCTTGACATGCCTCGCAAAACTGGGAATCTCCATGATTTTCGAATGGGTCTATGAGATCATAGAATTCAGAGTAATCATCAAGTTCAACGATTCCCTCAGAATTATCGGCACTTTCTAACAAGTCACTTGTTCTCTCCATGGAATACGTAAAGATTGGGTTTTCTTCACTTCCTTGTTCAAATATCAGAATCACATGATCTTCGTTATTCGGAGGTAAAAGAATCTTTATTAGAGCTTTTCCCCAAGGGTTGAAGTATTGGACAGACTCAGAATCTTCATTATCATCTAACTTGAAGAGATTGTTATCGATAGTGTAAATACCAACACCTTCATCTCCACAGGAAATTAGCATCCTGTCCTTGTTAGGAAGAAGAAGTATATCTCTCCAAGCATGCCATTCTTGCTCCTTTTTTTTGTCTTCTTCCTTTGACCAACCCTTTCCTTGAGATAATCGAATGTAATTTGAGTAGTCGCCATGCTTGAAAAGATTGATAAATACACCGAAACCATTCATACCAAAAGACGTTGAAGTCAATGCCAGATAATTCTGATTTCGAGTTCCTTTATGAATGCTCTCGTGTGTTCCATTTTCAGGCAGGTTGAATGACTCAACCAACTTCGGATCACATGGGTTTTGAAAATCATACAAAATCAGATATTTCGGGTAGACAGTGTTATCAACAGCTGTCACTATGCACCCATCAACAAGGAGATCATCGATACACTTGTCGTTTTCTTTGAAAGGCATCTCAACGAATGTGAATTTTTCGTCCTCAATTGAAAAAGCAACCACTAATTCGTGAGAATTAATGTTCTGGTAGAACGTGTGATCATTTTCACCTCCCAGAATGATGTGATTGCCCACAATACATAAAGACTTCGGACTAATGAAGTCGGGAAATGGAATAAGCTTCGCATTAATGAACTCACCACTCTCGGTTAGATTACCATAAATTATGAGTTTCAGTTTTTTGTCAAGACATACCGCCAGTCCTGAATTTGAAATGGCGTATCTATTGCCTGAAGGAAAAAGAGTTTTTTGCAAAAGGACAATCTTATCTTCCACGACCTTTGCGGTCATCATTATTTCCCCTTTTGGAAGGAGGAATATTGGATATAGACTCAAGTAGCTCACCGATTTTTACAAAGTTATTCAGTTAGTTCAAACTTGAGAACAAGATAATCTAAATATCCATCCTTTTCATTCTCTGCGTTTTCATGATTCTCAATTTCGCCCGCTTTTCTAATTCATAATTTAATTGATGAAATCACTCACCCATCCATTTCTTTTTTGACTCTTTCAAATATTGTATCTCAGTTGAAAGTTTCTCTTTTTTTCGAAGATAAAATGATTCTCCTTTCTCAGTGCGAATTCGAGTCAAGCTCAAATCAATCATCTCCTTATCAATTTCAGTCAATCTCAAATTAATCAACTCAATGGCTTTTTCACCAGTCCAATTATCAAAATCCTTAAAAACACTTTCGTCAGCTGTTACAGCTTGATATGTAGAAAATTCGCTCACAGAAAGAGAATGGATGCTACAACCTTTCGAAATTAAGAAATTCATTTGTTCAGTAAGAAATATACCAACATAGGGATATGTTGAAATAGTTAAGTCGCTGAGAATTCGATATTCCATTTTGAAAGAAACAAAAACGCAATGATTTTTCAAAAGTTGAACCATTAAAAATGAAAGTAGTCGAGAAGAAAATCAGCACTCAACCTGCCGCAAAGTCGATTTCCAAATCTGAACAGTTTGTGAACATTGAGTTAAAACCCTCAATGACTGTAGCTGAACTGAAGACGCTCTTTAATGAGCTTCTATCCCTGCAGCTTTCTGTTCTAACACCAAAAGGAAATGAAGCTGGCGACAGCAGAAAATTGAGAGCTTTGACTGAGACAGACTTGAATGGAAAGATTGTTCAGCTCAATGGGGCAGAAAAGAACTCTGTCATTCAAACATTAAAGAGTGAAACTGGACTCCAAGTTCAAATTTTGCTTTGAAACAGTTTAAAGCGTAAAATAAGATAGTTCAGGTAGCTTTCTTGATCAACAACGACATTTCCATCTTCCATAATCCAGCCTGCTCCTTTCATCTTCCATCGAAATAATTCCCTAAGTTTTTCATCTGAAACAGAAATTTCAGTTTGATCTGGCTGTTTAACATTTGTAGTTGTCTTATCCTCTGAAATTAGATACTTCTTCCTTTCTGAAGCGGACATTCTCTCAAGTAACTTTTCTGCAGCTATTTTTGCCATTAACTCTGGCTTTGCGATCTTCTTGCCATCAGGCATTGTCCAATTGCTTTTCTCTTGTTTGTTAAACCAACTATCTGCTTTCGAGTGGGGCAGTCCAGCATCTGCCCATATTTTTCTGGTTTTTTCTTTTGTTATCATCTGCAAAGATCCATAGATAACAAAAGCGAAAATTGCAGTTTTGAGTGTTTTTTATTGACACCCCCCTATTTTTATCAAATTCTGTTAGAATAGATTGTTCATTTGAAGAGAATTGTAGGTTTCTGCCACACTAAAGATTCAGTTTCTGAGGTGATAAGACTCTGGAATCCGTCAGGATTCCAAGTTTCGATTCAGCACAGATTCAGCACGTTCGGGCAGAAAAAAGCCCCTAAGTCAATAAACTTAGGGGCTTTGGAGGTCCCGAGCGGATTCGAACCGCTGTACGAGGTTTTGCAGACCTCTGCCTAGCCGCTCGGCCACAGGACCATTACATTTAATGGAGGGCAAATATAAGAAATCTGATATGCTTTGCAAGGTG
>Ga0208903_1000668_pt1 | contig 25054 bp, 27 predicted proteins | sample AntAceMetag02UKJ_FD_184769 | JGI IMG/M metagenome (GOLD analysis project Ga0208903, IMG submission 184769) | Saline lake microbial communities from Ace Lake, Antarctica - Antarctic Ace Lake Metagenome 02UKJ (SPAdes) (version 2) | ecosystem: Environmental > Aquatic > Non-marine Saline and...
CATTACAAAACCACTGGTCCGGAAATTTGGAAAGACACAAATGGCGAAATCACGCATTTCGTTTCTGCCATGGGAACAACTGGTACAATTATGGGGGTTTCTCGCTACCTGAAAGAGCAGAACCCTGACGTTCAAATTGTGGGGACGCAACCTACAGACGGATCCAAAATTCCTGGAATCAGAAGATGGTCACCCGAATTTCTACCGAAGATCTTTGAAGCACATCGTGTAGACCGAACAATTGATGTGAGCCAAGATGAAGCAACTGAACTCACACGTAGGATGGCTCGTGAAGAAGGAATCCTAGCTGGAATGAGTAGTGGTGGATCACTTTTCGCTGCGCTAAAAGTGGCTTCAGAACTGGAAAGTGGAACCATCGTTTGCATCACCTGCGACCGTGGCGATCGCTACCTAAGTTCTGACCTTTTCAATTTTTAATCGTAGGGGCGTATAGAAATACGCCCGTTTCCCGTTCGTTTCGGGCGTATTTCCAAAAGCCCCTACAATGGAAAATGCAACACGGGTTTGCAGCATCAAAGCCCTACATTTGCGCTCCGACAAATGCGCATTTCAGCCTCCATATACGCCAACGGAGAGAAGGATATTCTCGAAACCGTAAAAGAACTGGAAGCCCACCATGCGGACATGCTGCACATCGATTGTAAGAACGATTTTTCTGTTTTCGATGATTTAGTGCGGGTGAAGAAAGAAACCTCACTCCCACTCGATTTACATCTAATCACTTCCAAACCAATGGATTTTGCTTCGGTTTTGGAATCGACTCCTGTTGATTTTCTTACTATTCAGTACGAGGATTTGAACGGAAGCCGCGAACTACCTACAGCAGGCTTCAACAAATTGGGATTAGCATTAACCTCAAATACACCTTTAGACGTGTTTGAGGAGTTTGCCGAAAGCTGTGATTTCGTATTGCTAATGGCAACAGAACCTGGAGTAAGTGGCGGTTCATTCAACAAGGATAATTTCAAACGAATTCGAGAATTCAAACGAAAGTTTCCGAATAAACGGATTCATGTAGATGGAGGTGTGAATGCTGAAGTATCCTTTATTCTAAGAAACTTGGGTGTGCATTGCGCTGTATCTGGATCTTATCTTTTCAAACAGCAATCTGTTGGTGGTGCCATGCTTAATCTTAAAAACGGACAAGCTGATTCGCATTATCGCGTAGCAGATTTCATGCTTGGCTTGGATGAAACTCCCACAGTAAGTCTTGCAGATATAACACTAAAAAGTGTGCTCCAATCAATAGAAGATTCAAGAATGGCTTTTACTGCCGTGATTGATAAAGCTGGATTTTTGAAAGGTATTATTAGCAATGCGGATGTTAGAAAAGGATTGCTGAAAAGCATTAGCGACCTCGCATCACTACAAGCCGAATCACTTATCAATTTGAAACCCATTGTTGTGAACGAAGAAATGACAGTGACTGAGCTGCTACGGTTTGTTCGTCATCAGTCTATTTCAATTAACTTTTTGCCAATAGTAAATTCTGAAGGAAAACTATCTGGCTCACTTACATTTAACGACCTTATTAAAGGAGAATGATAATAGAACTGAACAAAAAAGTAGGCGAAGAACGCGCACACGAATTGGCGAAAACCGCCAAGGCATTTTGCATTTATGACGGAACTCGATTTGTACTCATTAACAGTTCATCGCAGAAGGAAATTCCTGTAGCGCTAGAAGGCTCAACAGATAAATTCTTCGTGTTTGAAAATGACCTTCAATTAGGAAGTCGTAAGTACAAAAGCGAAACACGCTCAATTCAGTTGGGTAAAGTTCAAATTGGCGGAAAATCAGGAAACACAATGGTTATTGGCGGACCCTGTTCCGTAGAAAGCGAAAAACAAATTCGCTCTTCAGCTACGCTAATGAAGGAATTAGGAATCAGCACGCTTAGAGCTGGTTCATACAAACCACGGACTTCTCCTTACTCATTCCAAGGAATGGGATTGGATGGCCTGAAACTCCTTGCCAAAATGCGCGATGAATTTGGTTTGAATATCATTACAGAAGTACGTGATGCAACTCAAATTGATGACATCATCGAATATGCCGACATTATCCAGATTGGAGCGAAATCCATGTACGACCACGGTATCCTAAAAAAATGTGGCAAAGCAAAACAGCCTGTGCTTTTGAAACGAGGTTTTGGAACAACGTTACAGGAATTTGTTCAGGCTTCTGAATTCATTCTTGCTGGTGGAAATCAGAACGTGATGCTTTGCGAACGTGGTATAAGAACGTTTGAAACCAAGACACGATTTACACTTGATCTTTGCGGTGTTTCGTATTTGAAAGAGCACACAAATCTGCCAATCGTTCTCGACCCATCTCACGCTATGGGTTACGCCTATGGAGTTGCCGATTTGAGCCGTGCATGTGTTGCTATGGGAGTTGACGGCCTTATCGTTGAGGTTCATCCAAACCCAGCTGTTGCAAAAAGTGACGCTTCTCAGCAATTGAATCATGAGCAATTCCGAGATTTACTCGAAACCCTTCATCCAATTGCCAAGGCAGTTGGGAGGAATATAGTGTAGTGATTAGCGACCAGCGAAAAGCGACTAGATTTGTCATATGAGCCTGTACTCAATCATATTCCTAGGTGTTTTTTTACTTGCTCATAGTTTCTTTGCTCTTCGATTCACAAAACAAATTTATCAGTCACCAAGATTCAAACTCCCGCAGAAACGAGTGAATACCATTATGACTTGGTTGATTCCGTTTCTTTGGTTTTTACTCATTAAACCAATGCTGACCTCTACGGTGGTAATGACCAAATCGAAACGAAAAAAGCAAATTGATTTCCCAAGAGCTGAGGAATCTGAATATGTAGCTTAGATTGATTACTAATCACTATTAAAATCATGTCAGACGCATTTGAATCTTTAGCCACTAGCAACATCAAATTCTTGGTGCTTGATGTAGATGGTGTAATGACTGACGGAGGGATGTATTACACCGAAAGTGGCGACCAGTTCAAGAAGTTCAATACCAAGGATGGAATGGCTATCAAAGTCGTTCGAAAAAAAGGAATGCATGTTGCATTTCTGAGTTCAGGAAGCACGGAACATATTATTCAAAATCGTGCTAAAACACTAGATGTAGAACGCGTTTATGTTGGGCCACGACCAAAGATTGAAGTCTTGAAAGAATGGTGTCAAGAGCTTGGAATTACCACTGAAAATGTAGCATATATTGGCGATGACATCAACGACTTGGAAGTGATGGATGCTGTCGGCTTTTCTGGCTGTCCAGCCGATGCAATGGATGCAATCAAGCTAAAAGCAAATGTGGTACTGAATAGAAATGGTGGAGATGGATGTGTACGTGAATTCGTAGATGAGCATTTGCTTGACAGCTAATTGATGAAGGTGGTTCAAACCTTCATCAGGCAACTTCTCCCAACACTTAAAAAGTGGTTTCGTGTATTGGTGAAATGGCGCTTACGCAATATTTCGCATCGCAATTTTGTGTTGATATTGAGTGTATTTATCGGCTTTACGTCTGGCCTTGTGGCGGTTACCATTAAAAATGCAGTACACCTGCTGCACTCTGGCCTTCTGAGCGAATACATAAGACCAATTCAACAGTATTTATACTTCGTACTTCCCACAATAGGCATTCTAATCACCTACTTTATCATTCATCGTGTGATAAGAAAACCGGTGTCAGAAGGTGTTCCTCTTATTCTGTATTCACTCAGTAAAGAGCGTGGTTTTATTCCTTTCTACCACACATTTGCGTCACTTATCACAGCTCCTTTTACTGTGGCTTTTGGTGGTTCGGTAGGGCTAGAGGCCCCTACAGTTATAACAGGCTCAGCCATTGGTTCCAATTTGGGGCGTATTTTTCATCTCGACTATAAGCAACGTACTTTATTAATTGCTTGCGCTGCTGCTGGCACTGTTTCCTCCATCTTCAACGCACCCATCGCAGGGATTGTATTTGCCGTTGAGGTGATTATGATTGACCTTACTACTGCTTCGCTCATTCCTCTTTTGATGGCATCAGCTTCGGCTTCGGTCACCTCACGCTTGTTTTTAGGAAATGACACTCTCTTCCACTTTCCGCTTACCGAAGTCTTACAACTTTCTGAAGTGCCATTTTACATTCTAATGGGAGTAATTGCCGGGCTATTCTCCGTTTATTTCACCATTAGTTTTCTGTCTATTGGAAAGTTGTGTGGCAAAATCACGAATCCCTTGTACAGGATTGCAGTGGGCGGAGGTATTCTTGGACTGTTACTTTTTGTTTTTCCTCCTCTTTACGGTGAGGGTTTCGACCTGATAAACTCGCTAATTGATGGAAATTACGCCTCCATATTCAACAACACGCTTTTTGTAGGTCTTGAAGCTCATTTACCTTGGATGCTTCTTTTTCTTACTGGGGTTGTCATTTTTAAAACCATCGCCACCTCCGTAACCATCGGTATTGGTGGTGTAGGAGGAATTTTCGCACCCACACTTGTTATGGGAAGCACACTGGGATTTGTGGTTGCAAAGACTCTAATCATGCTTGGAGTGGAAGATATTTCGGTGGTCAATTTTACACTGGTAGGCATGGCTGCACTAATGGGCGGTAATATGCGTGCGCCACTTACTGCCATTTTCCTCATTGCAGAAATCACTAATGGCTATTCACTTTTTGTTCCATTGATGATTGCTGTTTCGGTAGCGTTTCTCACATCCAAGTTCTTCTTCCCACATTCCGTTTATAACTATCGGCTGGCCAACCGTGGTGAGCTGCTTACCCACGACAAGGACAAAAACGTGCTCACCCTTATGCGTATGGATCAATTGCTTGAACGAAACCTCGTTTGCATTCAGCCCAAAATGACTTTAGGGCAATTAGTGCAGGTCATCAAATCATCATCGCGTAATATTTTTCCAGTTGTGGATACCGAAGAGAATTTTCTCGGCATTATCTTTTTAGATGATGTGCGAGATATCATGTTCGACACCTCCAAGTACAACTTTGTAAAGGTGCAGGAATTGATGCGTGCACCACGCGGCAAGGTTGAGATAACCGACAACATGGAAAAGGTGGTGAACACGTTCAAAGATTCCAGTGCTTGGAACTTGCCTGTGCTCGAAAATGGTAAGTACAAGGGTTACTTGAGTCGCTCCAAACTGTTTACCGAGTACCGTAAATTGCTGGTGGAGTTTTCAGAAGACTGAGGCCGTAGGCAAGTTTATACACAGGCTTCGAGAACCTCAGCCCTAGTGCTTCGAGAACCTCAGCCCTAGTGCTTCGAGGGTGATTCAAACCTCGAGGCTCTCGAAAGGGTGATTCAAACCTTGAGGCTCTCGAAAGGGTGATTGCCTAGCAAGTGGCAATGGTAACTGGTAAAGCAAACCGGAGCACCCCGTCTGTCATTCCGAGGCACGAGGAATCTCGTTATTAAACCTTCACCAGTTAGCTTCCACTCAATACTATGTGAGACCCTTCAGTTCCTTCGATAAAAACTCAGGACAGGCAGGGTGACAAACGGATACTGCAGAAACCACTTGTTTCCCTGTGGTACGGCCTGTGCAGAGCACAGTAAAATGAGAAAGATTAAAGTTGGAAGCCACTTTCTAGGAAATCACCCTCGAAAGGTGGGGCTCTTAATTCCATGGCTTCGAGAACCTAACCATTAACCTTCTGCAGTACGAATTTTAAAAAGGCAATTGAATATTCTCTGGAAGTATAAACTCATGCGTTACCTCGTTCTCTAAAAAGCTAATGGGAGAGTTGGGTGGTTTTATGATGTCTTTTTTAGTAAGTCCCCAAGGTTTGAAATAGCCCTCCAAAACGGTAGCAAATGTGTCTTCTTTCCACCTATCAAAAACAAACGTTTTTCCATCTGACACAATAGGTAGCGCTTCTATTTCCCATCCCGATTCTGTCTCTTGAATACGATACGTTGGTTTGCAATCTAATAGATAACTTGAGTATTGAAACCGTGCACAGAGCTCCTGAAATTGAATTGGGTGAAGGACAGCATCTCCAATCTTATCCACCAAATACTGATGTTCTTTAACAACGGTTCCATTATCCAATAAACAACCGATAATTCCAAAGCCATTTACGCCAAGAGAAAATATCATGTTCACAGAATCATCTCGATAATTGAGGATGTCTTTCGAATATTTCAAGGGAACAACCGATACACTCCAAGGTCTTAAATCTCCTATGAAAGTTATTGGTGCTATGAACGATTGCAGCATCAAATGAAATAAACCGAGGCGTTCTTTTAAGACGGGAGACATCCTCATTTCTAAGCCTTGAGCTTGTTTTAGCTTCTTCTCAATTACTAAATCATGGTGCAAAATGCCATAAACGATTTTACCCATCCATATAAATAGCTTTTGAGAATCAAATGCTTTTATGGCTTCATATCCTCCTTCGAAAGCTGTTTCTAATTCTTTTTCTAATTCTTCAAATTTTTGTTTAACCGCTGGCGAACAGGGCAAATTGAGATCTTCATAAGAAACCTCGCTCTTTTTATCCATCATTTTGAATTGCTGATTCCGCAATCCGAAACGATCCATCATCCATTCAGGAAAAATAGTTAGTGTTTCTTTCGTGAGTAAATCCTCACCTGATAAAAAGCAAGTGTCATCGTCAAGATGTAAGTTTTCTAGAGGATTGTAAAGTTGTACTGACATATTTGAGTTTATGAAGTTGCACTCATATTTCTAGGACTTCCGTTATTAGAAAGTGATAAGCTCAACTGGGTTCAAAATTATGGAATTATCACCTTTACGAGCCACATGACTTACTGCATTTTGAACTCAGATTTCAAACATATCATTCGCGATAGCACACATTTTATAAATACGTGCTTGATTCCAAGCCTTCATGGCTTCGAGTGCCTCAGCCATTGCAAACCCTGAGGTTCTCGAAGGGCGGTTCTCATAACTCTATGGCTTCGAGTGCCCCAGCCATTGCAAATCCTGAGGTTCTCGAAGGGTGGCTCTCATAACTCTATGGCTTCGAGTGCCTCAGCCATTGCAAATCCTGAGGTTCTCGAAGGGTGGCTCTCATAACTCCATAGCTTCGAGTGCCCCAGCCATTGCAAATCCTGAGGTTCTCGAAGGGTGGTACTCATAACTCCATGGCTTCGAGTGCCCCAGCCATTGCAAATCCTGAGGTTCTCGAAGGGTGGTTCTCATAACTCTATGGCTTCGAGTGCCTCAGCCATTGCAAATCCTGAGGTTCTCGAAGGGTGGTTCTTATAACTCCATGGCTTCGAGTGCCTCAGCCATTGCAAATCCTGAGGTTCTCGAAGGGTGGCTCTCATAACTCCATGGCTTCGAGTGCCCCAGCCATTGCAAACCCTGAGGTTCTCGAAGGGCGGTTCTCATAACTCTATGGCTTCGAGTGCCTCAGCCATTGCAAATCCTGAGGTTCTCGAAGGGTGGTTTTCGCATTGGACAGCCAAGTATTGGGCTATCATCTATAAAACTTTTAGCTTGCCTTTATGAAATTATCATTCCCTTATTCAGTCGCTTTGCTCCTCCCCTTCCTTTTGATATTCGGTTGTGCTGGTGTTGACAAAGCCATCACCGAGAAAGACTATGGCCCAAAAGCGGATTCGCTGGCACAAAAGATTATGCAAGTCACAGGCTATGATGCTTGGCAGGAAACAGCCATTATCGGCTGGACATTCGCTGGAAAAAACAAGCACATTTGGGATCGTGAACGAAAATATTCACGCGTTGAATGGGATGAGTACACCGTCATATTTGATCATACATCTAAGAATGGGAAAGCTTGGAAAGATGGCGAACCAATAGAAGGACAGGAATTAACTGAGCTGATTGATGAGGCATGGAATTCTTGGGCGAATGATTCGTTTTGGCTCAATCCGTTTGAGAAACTGTACGATGAGGGCACCGAACGAGCCTACGTAAAAACAGCCGAGGGAAATGATGCCTTGCTAATCACCTACACTTCTGGAGGTAACACCCCAGGAGATTCTTACCTCTGGATTACAGATGAAACAGGGCTTCCGATTGCAGTAAAAATGTGGGTTTCCATCATTCCTATAAAAGGCGTAAAGTTTAGCTGGGAAGAGTGGCAAACACTTGAAACTGGAGCTAAAACAGCGGGGCTGCACCAATTCAGTTTTTTAAAGCTGCGCGTTACTGATGTAAAAGCTGCTTCGACCGTAAGCGAGTTCTCGGATGAAGACCCGTTTGCAAGTCTATAATTTCATAATTGAAGAACTCCTCCTAAAGTTCTACTACCTTTACAGCGTCTTCGGTTTATGGTGAACTGTCGACAAGCTTGAGAAGCCGCAGAAACCCCTCACAGGTGGAGCGGCTTCTTGTGTATAAGACTTTTTCGTAACACAACTAGGAAAATCACGTAACGCTCTCACCATTAACATAAAGGGGCATCGTAATGAAAATCCGGACCATCGTAAAACCGATAATCATTTTAGTTGAGAACTATAAGCTTGATGATCTTCTCCGAAACAACGAGTTATTGATGGTTTGTGCGGATGATTTTAATGATGAAGACTGTGATCGTTATTTAGCTGAAGCAGAAGCTCAAGTGCTGTTGATTACAGAACAGGAGAAACTTAGAAAGAGAATCTTCTACATTCTTGTGGAAAGCATGCAGAATATTAGCCGCCATAAGGCAACAGTTCATGTTCCTACGGATGGTTCGAAACCGATTTTGCTTATTGGTAAACATGGTAGCAAACCGTATATCCTCACGGCTAATCCCATAGAATCGAGTAAGACTGATGAGTTGCAAGAGCGCATCGACCTCATTAACACAACTGGGGTTGGTGAGTTGAGACAGCTTTATAGAGACACCTTAAACCAAGGTGTGTTGAGCAAAGTAGGCGGTGCTAACCTTGGCCTTATTGACATTGCAAGAAAAGCGGGTGGTCAAATGCAGTACGGTTTCGAGAAAATTGATGATGAGCACTCTTACTTTATTCTCAAATCAACATTGGCGTAGATGTATAAAACGTGTAAGAGTGTACTACAGCTGATCTACAATCTGCCTGAATACATGGCGCCATCGAACCCGCTCAGCTATAACCTTATCGTCTCTATTGGCCATTAATACAATAACGATGTTCTTCTCTGGATGAACATAAATATGCTGCTTGTACATGCCATCGGCCATGTAATCTCCATAGGCTTTTTCACCAATATGCCAGTTGTAGTTGTACCCAAATCCGCTACCACCTGTAGTATCGCGGCTTACTGATTTTTCCACCCACTTTTCTGGAACAATTTGTTCTCCGTTCCAGTTTCCGTTGTTCAGGTAAAGCCTACCAAATTTGGCATAATCTAAAGCCGTTGCTCCCATACAGCAAAAGGTTTTGTCCTCACCGTTTTTATCAGTCGTCCACATAGCATCTGAACACATATTTATGGGTTTCCAAATTTTATCTGATAAATATTCGGACGGTTTCTTTCCGGTTGCACGATGGAGTATCATTCCTAAAAGTTGCACATCCAAATTGATGTATTCCTGATACGTACCTGGTTCATGTTCGAACTCCACATGTTTCAATGTTCGTGTTACATCATTGCCGTAATACAGTTCTGCATCTATAACCAATTTGTTTTTAAATCCAGAAGTCATGTTGAGTAAATGTTCAACCTCAAGTTTCTCTGACATGGGGATTCCCTTCAATTCAGGAATGTAATCGACAACCTTATCATTAACACTTTTAATCTTGCCTTCTTCGATGGCAATGCCAATCATTGCCGAGGTAAACGATTTGGCAACTGAGTAAGATGCATTTACATCAGCAGCAGATGTTTTTTCTCCGTAGAAGTCATAAAGCAATGTATCGTTCCGGATGATGAGCATACTACGAATCGGCCGAGATTCATTCAACGCATCCAGCGTAACGAAATACGGATTCCCGCTACTCCAATCAGTTACTTTCAGGTTTTGGACAATCCCGTTTACATCAGTTTGAAACTGAAAACAAGCCTCTCCTGCCACAATTTCCGAGGATGGAAAACGATTGAGGTCCTTTTTGTCTGGATAGCCAAGAAACACTCCACGCATCAAAGCGCAGCCAGAAAGTGATAGAGAAAACAGCACGAAAAGGAAGCTGGAAAGTTTCACTTTAGGAATAACGCTCTTGTTGATGGTCATTTGGCTAAATTATAGCTTTGAGCTCTTACCAATAAACTGGTCCCTTGCCTAAGTACTTCTCTATAATAGGCAGGTAATATCCCTTGATATCTTCCAACGTGTACGTCTCTGGGCGCTTGGTGTAAAGGTCGTACTGATTGAAATCCTTAACCCAATCTAAGTACGGCTTCTCCTCTTCTGCCATAATATTCATGTAAGAACCACCTGTGTGCCAAGGGTAAAAACTGTGGTAGCGTATCATGGTCATCCCTTCTTTAGGAATGGTGTTTTCTTTATGATTTGAAAGCACTTGAAAAAAGTATTCGTCATGCCCCCACGCTTTTAATGCATTATCTAATCCGTAGCCGTGGGTATACATACCTAGCTCGGTATTATAACGTGTGTCCTGCATATCTGGGTTGGCATCATTAAACTCAGAATAAACCAAGGTTTCTGGGAACTTGCAGCCAACAAGGAAAATATCTCCAACCAATCCCCATTGCTCGTTCATACTGGTTCCGTCTTCGTCTTCTCCCCACAAAAACATACACTTACCAAGGTCGTGGATAAGTCCTACCAATTGCATCCAATCTGGTCTGTTATCAGCACGCATTCCTTCTGCTGTCTGTATAAGATGATGCAAATTAGGAAGGTTCATGTCTGGGTCGCTGAGGTCTACAAACACATTCAGCTTTTCCATGGTATCCCAAATGTGCATGGGCTTTTCAAAGGCGAGGTGCTTTAACCGCATACGCTGCACATAATCAACCGTTTGGTTGGTGCGCATCTTACGGTAGTTCTCTCTCACTGTGGCAATGGTTTCGCCTTCTTCGTAATTCCGAAAGTTGGTGGCTTTGGGTGTAGTTTCCATTGCACAAATGTAATGGGTTGTACGTCTAGATTCCATGATTATCTACCTTTACACCATGCTTAAGCACACCGCTGATATTAGAACACTTGCCGTAGTTGCTCTCTATTTCACCTGCTCCGTTCTTGCTTGGATTTACTTCCCGTCTGAATGGTATTTGAGACTGCCAATTGTGGCTGTATTGGCTGTCCTTTCTTTCCTCTGTGCGGTAACGGTTCATAATACCATCCATCATCCCATTTTTAAAAGCAAGGGGATGAATAAGCTGTTTCAGATTGTGATGTCATTTACCTACGGGCATTCGGTAAGCGCCTATGTTTCGGGGCACAACTTTAGCCACCATCAGCACACACAAAAAGCGATGGATCGTATTCGCACTACCAAATTGCGCTACAAATGGAATTTCCTTAACCAATTCTTGTTTTTCTTCCATCATGCCCCTGGCATTATGAAGGACGAAAACGCCTTTGCCAAGCGTATGCTGAAGGAGAAACCGCAATGGTTTTACCAGTATGCAATGGAAATGGCAATTGTGCAGGGCGTAAAGTTTGGCCTCTTGTTCTACAATTGGGAATTGGCGCTGTTGCTCATCTTCGTTCCACATCTTTATGCCGCTTGGGGAATTGTAGGAACCAACTTTTGGCAGCACGATGGTTGCGATGAGAATCACCCCTATAACCATTCTAGGAATTTCATTGGACCGGTGATTAATTTTCTCGCCTTCAACAATGGATACCATACAGTTCATCACGAACGGCCCGACCTGCATTGGAGTTTATTACCCGCTTATCATGCTGAGCATATCAGCCCACATATCCATCCTAATTTAGAACAGAAAAACTTGTTTTTGTATTTATGGAGAACTTGTATTTGGCCGGGCAAACGATTGGATTACTTAGGGAATCCTATGGTTTTTGATGATGCTATGGAACATGAAGATTGGATTCCGAGTGCTGATATTGAAGCGAATAAGTACCAGTTGGGAGCTGAGGTATGAACAAACAGTTTCTGATTCTAATACTTTTTGCGCTAGTACTTTCGGCCTGCACACAAGATGGAGAAATTCCAGAATACGATTGCAATGAATGGACAACGGTTTGTGCAGACACATCAGTAACCATTGACCCAACCAAAAGCAATAGAAAGGTTTTAATTATTGGCATCGATGGATTTAGAGCTGACGCGATGCAAGAAGCTATTTCGCCATTTATGTTCCAATTGGCACAAAACCCAAACACGTATTTCACAAATCAAAATCACGTTCAAGAACTAACCTTCAGCGGGCCAAACTGGGGTAGTTTGTGCACAGGAGTTGATTTATGCAAGCACAACATTACTTCAAACGATTTTGAGGACAATACCCTTAATGTGTTTCCACATTTCTTCAAGTATGTAGAACAAGCTAACCCACAGAAGAACACCGTTTCAATAGTGAATTGGACTCCTATAAATGAGGAATTAGCAACACCTTTTGCCAATTACGCCCCAACGGAAAGCATGGATGACCATGATGTGTTTCTAATAGCCAAAAACGCTCTCGTTCAGGGTGTGCCAATGAACCCTGATGTCATCTTCCTTCAATTTGATGAACTGGATGGTGACGGCCATGAGTATGGATTCAATCCCAATGTTCCTGAATACGCCAATTACGTAACTACGTTAGATGGCTACATAGATAGTTTGGTTAGCATTATTGAGGAAAAAAGACTGAATGGTGAGGAGTGGTTAATCTGTATTATTTCGGACCACGGAGGTGATGGGAAAGGTCATAGTGGTAAGTACGATAACGAAAACGTTCGGCATACCATTATGTATATGAATTCGCCTAACGAAAACTTTAAGCAATGGTACACGAGTTCTCAAACAGATCTTGCTCCTACTGTTTTGGATTATCTGGGAATAGAAAGCGAAGAATTCAACTGTAAGACAGATGGAGTTTCCGTAATCTTGGACTAAGACTTCTTGACGTTCTTGTCCATCTCAGGCCCATTCACAATCAAAAGACTCATCCAAACGGCAATACTGAAGTAGAGCGACATCCAAACAAATTCGTATTGCCAATCTGCGTGTGCATAGGTTTGTCGCCAAACAGTTGCAACCTGATGAAATCCCTCGGCAAGTGTAGCGTACACCTTTCCATCTGCCTCATTGGCCATCCAATTATTTACATAAGCAGGAACATCAACAGTAACCATGTAAATCACATATCCGAAAGCGGAAACTATACCTGCCGTGAGGAAATTCCGTTGTTGACCAAGGTAAAGCGGACGAGATTTAACAAAAGCCATAAGCGTTAAAGCCGCAGCTAAAGCCCAAAGACTTTCTTCCACAACGGTGCCGAAGAAGTTGGTTGTAGTGCAAGCATACCAAGAAAAACACTCGGCAACGACAATCATCGGCACAATAACCTTAGAAACCCAAGTGGCAGTTTTATTACCTGTGCTCTTCCCTATTTCATGCAGAATAAAGGCCCACTGCGCTACGAAAGCTAACTCGGCAATGGTGGCAACCGTACGTCCAATAGCAATGGCAGAAATCCAATGGTCAACCAATACAATTCTTCTTACGTCTCCTCTTGGAAGAATAGATCTAAACCCACAGCCAATGGTGTAAATACTAGCTAGTAAGAGTTGATATTTCCTAACTCCTTGAACCAGTTGGCTCATGTTTGGTAGTTTCCTTAGAAGCATTTTTCGGGCGATGAAAAGCATAACCAAGTTGAATACGGCTATTGCTGACATACCGCCCCACCAAACGGCTACGGATGTTGGTATTTGGCTAAAATCAAGCATTCTTAAAGTTTGGGTTTGAAGCTAAAACCTTAGAACGAATTACATCTGTTTTCCAGCCTTTGCCATTTAACCAAGAAACGAGTGAATCACGGTTTTTCCGATTCGCGTCAATCTGGTGTGTTTCCATGGTGATAAAAGCAATGCTATCAAGCAATTCTGAGCTCAAGCAAAAAAGGATGTCGTACTCAGCACCTTCACAATCTAGCTTCAAAATATGGACTCCTTTCAGCCCATTTTCAACCATTAATTTCTCAAGCGTTTGAGATTTAACCTTTATGGAATGACTGCTCTTATCTAAACCGTACATACTTGCAGATGTGCTGAACGAATCGGCCTCATCAAACTGAATTTCCAATGGTTCATTTTTATCAGAAAGAACGCCTTCAATTATGCTCCAATCGAATTGGTTGTTGCGTTCCTTATTTCGCTTCAGCAATTCCAAGTTATTTGGAATTGGTTCAACCGAAAAAACACGGGCTTTTGGAAATCGAGTAAACGTGAAAGCAGACAGATAACCAACATTGGCACCAACATCAATAACGATTGGTTCTGTGCTAAAACCAAGAACCCGATTTTGTATTCCGTCAAACTTATAATCGTCTGTAAAAAAGACCTCTTTGGCGGTATGCATCATCCTATCTGGGACTTCAACTGAAACGCCATTATGGCTTTCTAAAATGAATGGATGCTGTTTAGCTATTCCCCATTTATGAAGAAGGTACGCGGGGAAATTCCGCACGTTTTTAATCATTCCAAAAATTCGACTCATCTTAACGAAAAACCCAGTAAAGAGCGATTGTAGCGGCTATGATTAAACCACTCCACAGTTTTAAGCTAAAAGGCAACTTGATATCGTAATCATACTTCACCGGAATTACAACTGGTTCTTTCTGTGGATATTTTAATGTGACAACTGTGATGAAGATGCTGATAAGTACAAACGTTATCATCATGTAATGTAGAAAGGCAATTTTACCATCTTCTGGAAGCACCAAACTATCAATGGCTAGCAACGTTCCATAAATAGGGATGTTCAATAATATGCCTCCAATAATTGCTTTTGCAGGCACTTTTTTCCATAAAAGCCCGAACATAAAAGCCGCCAAGATACCTGGCTGTATCAAGCCAGAGAACTTCTGAATGTAATCGTACAGACTATCGAAACTACCTACTATTGGAGCCCATAAGCAACCGAAAATCACCAAAACAATGGTGGTAATTCTCCCAACTTTCACCAAGTCTTTTTGAGAAGTGTCTTTGGCGTAAAAGGGAACAAAAATGTCCATCGTGAAAATGGTACTGCACGAATTTAAAAGAGAGTCAATTGTACTCATGACAGCTCCAAATATGGCGGCCATCATTAAACCAAAAAGGCCAGACGGTAGGATCTGCTTTAACAAATAAGCATACGCCTCATCTTGTTTAACACCCTCAGCAAGCATAACATCCCCGTATAAGTAGTAGGCCATTATCCCTGGAAAAACAACAATAAAAGGAATGAGAAGCTTGATGGTTGCTCCGAATAGTATTCCTTTTTGTCCCTCTCGTAGATCTTTAGCCGCTAGCGTCCTTTGGGTGATAAATTGGTTCAATCCCCAATAGTAGATATTGGGAATCCACATTCCGCCAATGAATACCGCCACCCAAGGAAGTTCGGGATGATTGGCTGGTAAGACTGTATGAAGTCTGTCTTTAGCGACTTCGAAAAATGAGGTTATTCCAACATTAATATTGTCTAGTCTACTCGGCTCTATTTCCGTTAGCAGGTCTTGTCCAAACCGAATACCAAATGCTTCGAAACCTAAGACTGTAACCACCACTCCACCGATAAGCAACGTAGTGGCTTGAATTAAATCTGACCAAACCACCGCTTTTAAACCACCATATACAGTATAAGCTCCCGCAATTCCACCAATAATCCAAATTCCTAGAACCTTATCTAAACCAAAAATGGTGTGAAGAGCCAAAGCCCCTGAGTATAGCACCGTTGCCAACGTAACCAACACAAAAAACACGATTACCAGAACCGCCATTAATGTTCTTGCATTTCGATTAAAACGATACTCCAAAAATTCAGGTATCGTGTAGATTCCAGCTCTTAAAAAACGAGGCAAAAAGAAAACTGCTACAAATACCAATGTAACAGCCGCAATCCATTCGTAACTGGCAATTGCCAGCCCAACAGAGCTAAATCCTTTTCCGGACATACCTACAAAATGCTCAGACGAAATATTTGACGCTATAAGAGAAAGACCGATAAGCCACCAAGTCAGCCCTCTTCCGGCAAGAAAGTAATCCTCGGATGTTTCCTCCTTTCGACCTGCGTACAGTGAAACTCCAATTACAAGTACGATAAACGAAATAAACGTGACTAAATCGATTGTGCTAAACTCCATAGATTGTGATTTTGGACTCACGAATCTACGATTTGAACCAATATCAGAGCATCTTAATCCGCTCCATATCAGCTGCACTCACTTCAACAGCAATCTCGTTTCGTCTATTAACTAATTGAAATGGTGGGTTGTAGCCCATATACCATGGTGCAGATTGGGGCTCAATTCCCATTGTTTCCAATGCTTTCATTAGTAGGTCTGAATTTTGCTTAATCTTTTCATCATCAGACCAGCCACCAAACCGAAGAGCAACCACATATTTCTCTCCAGATTCACTAAACTTAATTCCTCTATCGTTGGGTTTTGGCAAACCGTCTAACGCCATATTTGACGGCATTACGAAACTCATTTCCGAACCTTTTTCATCCAACGTCATGTGAACGGGCGAAGTCATTGGAATAGATTGGCTGTCTTCATTACCACCAAAAATGTACCCCGCCAGCACTCTAAAATGCTGATTGGATGAGCTTTTATAGTCGGATGACGAACCCGATACTGTAGCCATTACAGCCTTGGGATAGTACCTCGCTTCAATGATGTCATTCTTCCAAATAACATCATAAGTTTGTTGTTCAGTCTTTGCCAAATCATTCACTACGTAAGCTTGTGTAGCGGTAAATATTACCACCAAAGCCACCACTGTAATTATTAGATATTTCATAGCCAAGTAACAGAAAACGAGGCGTGTGGTTCATTTTATTTGCCAGTTCAACTTTTTCGCGAAACGGTTGTTGAGAATGTAATGCGACCAAAAACGAAGACAATACTTAAAGTATCAGCGCTTGAGAAGTATTACGGTGATTTCCATGCTCTGAAAGGTGTTGATATGGTAGTCAAATCAGGAGAGATATTTGGACTCCTTGGCCCGAATGGTGCGGGTAAAACCACCATGCTAAGAGTGTTGGTAGGATTAATAAGACCAACATCTGGAACCGTTGAATATTTCGAGAATATAGGACTGAAGGATATAGGAAAAGTGTTGCCGCGAATTGGCTGCATTATCGAAGAGCCAAAGTTCTATCCATATTTAACTGGATTGACCAACCTGAAAGTTGCCGCCAAGTATTTTCCAAATAAAATTGGGGATGATAGAGTCAACGAAATGATTCAATTAGTTGGTTTAACAGGCCGTGAACGCGATAAAGTTTCAACCTACTCTCAGGGAATGCGGCAACGTTTAGGAATTGCCCAAGCAATGCTAAATGACCCAGATTTGATTTTCCTTGATGAACCTACCAATGGACTTGACCCGAAGGGAATAATTGAACTCAGACAGTTGATTCTACGTCTTAAAGAGGAATTTGGAAAAACAGTGATTATCTCATCACACATCTTATCTGAGATTGAAGAAATGGCCGACAGCATGGCCATTATCAACAAAGGAGTTTGTGTTTCGCAAGGCTCGGTTTCTGAATTGCTTGCCAAAAACACGGTTACCGTAAGTATAGAAACAGACGACCAAGAAGCTGCGAAAGTTGTTCTCTTGAGCCTCAACTACAAGCCAATTAAAGACCAAAACACATTGGTGTTTCAGGCAGAATTAAACGAAATACCTAAAGTGGTTGACAAGCTAATTCTTGCTGAAAGGAAAATTTACAGATTGGATCATAGACGAAAACTGGAAGATTACTTCCTAAAGCTTACAGCGGCATGATTCGAATTCTACAGGCAGAGATTCTCAAAGCATTTGCTCGACCGAGAAGTTACATTGGTCTAGGGTCTATAATTGCGTTGGTTGCACTCATAGATATATCCTTCTACTTCACTGGGGAAGAATACATAGGGCTGCTCTTTCAAAGTTTCGATCAAGTCTTTTCTCTGGAAGGAGTCCTCATAAATGGCAATCTCATTTGTTTCATTATTCTGCAAACGCTCATTATTCAACTTCCATTATTGGTTGCTTTAGTTACTGGAGACCTCATCTCCGGAGAGTCAGCCATGGGAACGCTCCGTTATGCACTAACGAAACCTATTAGCCGTTTTAAATTCATCACATATAAATGGATTACAGCAATGCTTTATGTGCTGGTAATTCTTGTATTGCTTGGAATTTTCGCCTACTTCCTATCTCTGGTAATTTTTGGTGATGGAGATTTGCTTGTGCTTAACGCGGATGGCCTGGTTATACTAAGAAGTGCAGACCTCTTCTGGCGTTTTATGGCATCGTTCGTTTTCGCATTCATCAGCCTTACCACGGTAGCTTCGCTATCGCTCATGTTCTCAGCCTTCTCAGACAACAGCGTTGGCCCAATTGTACTGACAATGGTTGTCATCATCGTATCCACGGTAATTAGCAGTTTCGAGATGAGTTTTTTCGATCCAATAATGCCATTCCTCTTCACTAATCACATGCATTTATGGAGACGCCTTTTCTCCGACCCAATTCCAACCGTTGAGATTTTGCAATCGGCTGGAGTTCTCTTTCTGCACACAGCAGCATTCTTCGGAATTACACAATACCACTTTAATCGCAAAGACATTTTTCAATGAAACGACTCTTTATTTCTGCATTCATTATTGCTTTTTCGCTCAACGCGATTGGTCAGGATGCCAATGCAATCCTTAGTGAGGTAAGAAGCAAATTCGCCCAATTGAATGACCTTAGGTGTGATGTTGAGATGGAATTTGACATCCCTGGTGTAGCAATGGACAAGATTTCTGGCAAGATGATTTACAAGAAACCAGATAAATTCCGTGTTAAAACGAAAGGATTAATCTTCCTTCCAAAGCAAAATCCATTCTCACAATTAGAGATTTTAGACGACCCAACGGCCTACATGGCGGTTGCTGCTGGAACTGCCCTTTCTAACGGAATTAACTGCAACATTATTAATGTGATTCCTACCAACGGAGGCGAATTGGTTCTTATGAAATTGCTAATTGGAATTGACGATGGTAGAATTCACGAATCTGAATTAACCCTTAAGCGCGAAGGCACGGTACAATACTTCAATACCTATGCTTTGGCAAAAGATTTTATTCCGGCTGTGATGGAGTTTAAAGCGGATTTTAAGCGTTTTAAGATGCCCAAAGTCATTACTGGAGATTTTAATAGCAAGCCCGTCCGAGAAGAAGAAGGTCAAAGCAAGTATGAAAGCGGTCGGGTAAAAATGACCATCTCAAACTTAGAATTGAACCGAAAAGTGAAGGACACTGAATTTATAGACGAAGACTCATGAAAAACATACTTGTAATAGGAGGTTCATCTGGAATTGGAAAAGCCATTGTAGAAAAACTCCTCAGCCGGAACGAAGTGGTGCATGCCACTTACAATCAAAACCCTATTGATGAAGTTAACTGTCATCATTTAGATGTTACGCAAGACGAACTCAATTTGGATTTTGTGCCTGAGGAACTTCATGGCTTGGTTTATTGTCCAGGAAGCATCAATCTCAAACCTTTCCACAGAATAAAACCGGAAGAGTTTGCTGCTGACTTGCAGTTGCAAACAATTGGTGCAATCCGAGTCATTCAAGCAGTGCTACCAAAGCTAAAAGCTGGTAAAGGTTCCATTGTATTGTTCTCTACCGTTGCTGTTCAGCAAGGATTCAATTTCCATGCTCAAGTAGCCGTTTCTAAAGGAGCCATAGAAGGGTTAACACGCTCATTGGCTGCGGAATTTGCTCCAACTATCCGAGTAAATTGTATTGCGCCATCATTAACGGATACGCCTTTAGCTGGAAAATTACTTAGCAGCGACCAAAAACGGGAAGCAAACGCAGAACGGCATCCACTCAAACGAATTGGAACCAGCGAGGATATTGCCAATGCGGCAGCCTATCTCCTATCCGATGATAGTTCTTGGGTTACAGGTCAAATTTTAAAAATAGACGGAGGAATGTCTTCCATAAAAGGATAAATCATGTTCGGAATATTCAAAAAGAAAACAGAAAAAGAGAAGCTAACTTCTCGGTACAATAAGCTGATGAAAGAGGCTTACGAATTATCTAAAATAAACCGAACTGCCAGCGATAGTAAATACGTGCAGGCAGATGCGGTTCAGAAAAAACTAGATAGCTTGCCATAGCCGCTTAATCGCGAAAAAATGGCCTTATGAAAGTTCTTCTAACTGGTGCAACTGGGTATATAGGGAAAAGACTGCTTCCGGTTCTTCTTGATGCGGGGCATACCGTGGTATGTGCCGTAAGAGACAAGGATAGATTTCCGAAGACGGGTATTTATGCAAACCCTCGTATTAGTATTCTAGAGGTAGACTTTTTAGAAGATAATACTGAAATGCCAATAGACGCTGATATTGAAGCAGCATACTATTTAGTGCATTCAATGAGTGCTAGTACTTCAGACTTTGAAACGCTTGAAGCAAACTCTGCTGAAAACTTTGTTGGGTTGGTAAAGCGGACTGCTTGTAAGCAGATTATCTACTTAGGTGGCATTGCCAATAACGAAGAGCTTTCGAAGCATCTTTCATCAAGACAACGAGTCGAACAGATTCTCAAAACAAGTAAAAGTGCAGTAACAGCACTTAAGGCAGGAATTATTGTTGGATCAGGTAGCGCTTCTTTTGAGATAATGCGGGATTTAGTTGAGAAACTGCCCGTAATGGTTACTCCCCAGTGGTTGAACACTAAAAGCCATCCAATTGCAATTAGAAATGTATTGCAGTTCCTAAATGGCGTTCTTGGTAGAGAAGATACTTACAATAAGTCGTTTGATATTGCTGGACCAGAAGTACTCACCTACAAACAGATGTTGCTCCAGTTTTCTGAGGTACGAGATTTGAATAGATACATATTTACGGTTCCCGTGATGACTCCGCGTGTCTCATCCTATTGGCTTTATTTCGTAACATCAACCTCGTACAAACTGGCCGTTAATTTGGTTGATAGTATGAAAATTGAAGTCATCGCTAAACCAAACGATCTTGCCCAAAAGCTGAATATTAAACTTATCAAATATCAAGATGCAGTAGAAATGGCTTTTCAACGCATTGAACAGAATAATGTGGTTTCTAGCTGGAAAGATGCGTTGGCGTCCAGTTTCGATGAAAACACCCTCAGGACATACATCAACGTTCCTTCTAACGGATGCTTTGTAGACGATAGAAAAGCTGTGTTTACACGAAATGCAGAAGAAATACAAGAAAATATTTGGGCGATTGGTGGAGAAAGAGGTTGGTACTACGGCAATTTGTTGTGGCGCATACGCGGTTTTACGGATAAGCTATTTGGTGGAGTTGGACTGAGACGCGGCAGACGGAGCCCTACTGACATCGTAGCTGGCGAAACGATTGACTTTTGGCGAGTTCTACTTGCTGATAAAGAAGAAGGTCGACTCCTACTCTACGCTGAAATGAAGTTGCCGGGTGAGGCTTGGTTGGAATTAAAAATTGAGACCAATGGAGAACAAACTTCTCTCAGACAAACAGCCACATTCCGACCTAAAGGATTACTTGGCCGTCTTTATTGGTACAGCGTTCTCCCCTTTCACTTCTTTGTTTTCGAAGGAATGCTGAGGAATATTCTCAAATTCAGGGTATAAAAAAAACCGCCTCCATTTCTGGAGACGGTTTCAAACTTTATTCAGAATCTGCCAATTATTCAGGCAACACTACAGAATCAATAGCGTGAATAATTCCGTTTGACGCTTTTACATCTGCAATTACAACTGTTGAAGTGTTTCCAGCTCCATCTGTAAGAATCACATTCTTTCCTTTCAAAGAAGCTGTTAACGTTCCACCTTGAACCGTTTCTATAACGAATTTTCCTTTGTTCTTTTTGATTGCTTCAACAACCGCAGCAGCGTTAAACTCTCCGGCTACAACGTGGTATGTTAGTACAGCAACTAGTTGGTCTTTCGCATCTGGATCTAATAAACCCTCTACGGTTCCTTCTGGCAATTTGTCGAAAGCAGCATTTGTAGGTGCAAATACAGTAAACGGACCTTCACTATTTAATGTTTCTACCAAACCGGCAGCTTTAACAGCAGCAACCAACGTGCTAAAATCTTTGTTTGCAGCGGCTACACCAACAATTGTTTTTTCGTCACCACCATTTCCACCATTGTTCGCAAAAACAGCAGTTCCAGAGATGGCTACGGTCATTAAGGCAATAATTACTTTTTTCATAATTTTTATTTAAGTGTTTAGTTGAGTTAGAAACACGCGTGCATCCTTTTTGTTTAGCTTCTTGTGTTTATTAAACATTTTTTCAAGTTGTCATGTTGTGTATACCAATAATCACCATTACCAACTTTATAATAGAATGAAACGTTCAGACCAGTTTTTCTTTGTGTCAGCCTTTTTATCCTTCCTGTTTTCCATTTACTTATGGTTTACGGGTCAGCGACTAGAAGGAATATTTGTAGGTATATGGGTGCCATCTATACTCAGCGCAGCCATTCTCATCAAACAAATCATCAACCAAAACAAACAGAACCAATGATCTCCAATACTTTCATCTTCATTTTTGGTACAGCCATGTTTAGTATTTGGGGCATTGCTTCGTATTTAGAAATGAAGAAAATAAACGACAACCCAGAAGACTTCCGCTAATTCAGTTGAACTACAACCCGTTGTTTCTGCCCATAGAGAATAGAAGGCCAATTTAAATGGGAATGAGGTTTACGATACTTTCGTACTGTAATACACGAAGTTTATCACCTAATTCATTTGAGGAGGATGCCTTATGCGGTTTTAGCAAGTTCCTTTGAAACTGTCCGTTTAGCACGGATTAGATTCGAGGAAAATGTTAAACGTAATTTTTTCAACTCAAGGCAAATAATTAAACAACATGGAAGTAGAACTTGTATCTGAACTAACGGGACTGGATGGATCGGTATACAGCTTGGAAAAAGCTGGAAATTCAAACCGATTCTATTCTGGAAGTAACGATCAAATTGTTGTAGAGTGGGATTTGGAGCAAATGCAGCCGGTAAAAGCGGTTGCTAGTCTTCCAAGTCGTTCTTATGCATTGAAGTATATTCCTGAGCACAACCTGCTCATAGTGGGGAATTACTCTGGCGGAATGCACGTAATCGACCTAGAAGCAGGAAAGGAAATTCGACTCTTTCAACTTCATAAGCAAACAATTTTCAACATTGAATATGATAAAAAACGAAAAAGGATAATTAGCCTTAGTGCCGATGGCAGTTACGCAGTTTGGAGTCTTCCAGATTTCCAACTACTCCAACATGAATTTCTTACGCATTTAAAAGTTCGTTGCGTAGCGTTTAGGGCTAATAAAAATGAAATGGCCATAGGCTGTGGCGATGGAACAATTCGCATCATTCATACAGAAACGTTCGAACAAATAGCTAAGCTAGAAGGACATGAGACGGACTACTCGGTCAATTGTTTAGCGTTTACACCTGATGGCAAACAACTCATTTCTGGAAGTAGAGACGCGCGCACCAACTTCTGGGATGTTGCAAATGGCTATGAACTAACCAATCGCATTCCGGCCCACAACTATGCCATTTACAGCATCGTTTTTCATCCGAGCAAACCAATTTACGCTACAGGAAGCATGGATAAAACCATTCGTATTTGGGAGCTTGGAAAAATGAGACCCGTACAAACCATTGATTTAAGCATTGGTGGACACACCAATTCTGTAAACAAATTATTGTGGTCAGACTTTAACGATTACCTCATTTCTACGGGAGACGACCGATCCATTAAGGTTTGGAAAATTGAGCTTTGAGCACGCACCTTCAGAATATCAACCTCCGAAGAATTGAATGGGCTATTTCTAGTCCAGATTTAATGGATTACCCATTTTGCGCGAACTATTTCAGAGATGACGCTCACAGAGATTCGGTGAATGAACTACTGGCTGAACTAGATGCAAATTCAGAAGCAGTTCATGCTCATTTTGATGGTCTCAGGCATATGCCAATGGGAAAGTATTTTGAGCAACTACTACTTTATATGCTCAATATAGATCCACGATTTGAAGTCCTCCTTGCCAATCATCAAATTATAGAGAACAAAACGACCATCGGTGAAATAGACATTATTCTTAAAGACCTTAAATCGAATACTGTTGAGCATTGGGAAATTTCTCTCAAGTATTACCTACAAAGCCAGCTAACTACAGAACAACAAATGATGCTAGGCCCTGGCGCTAAGGATAACATGGATCGAAAAGTGAGAAAGCTAATAGACCATCAGATGAAGCTTTCCCAACATCCATCAATCAAGTATTTAATCGAAACCGAAAACATAGAGTCTAAGTTGTTCATGAAAGGGCAACTCTTCTACCATCTTGGACAAAATGAGATAATTGCTCTTCATGTAAATCCACGTTCAGAAACGGGTTATTGGTGTTTTCATTCGGGCCTAAAAACCATGCTTAATAAAAAGCATAAGTATCTAATTATCAACAAACCAAACTGGATTGAAAAACAATTACTTGAATCAGATACTGAGCTAGATTCGCTTAGTGAAATCACCAATAAAATCAACGTTTATTTCAATACTGAAAGCAAAGCTTTATTGCTAGTAGGGCTTTCTGAAACACCTAATGGTTGGGAAGAACAAACCCGTGGATTTGTTGTGGCTGACGGTTGGCCAACCGTCACGCCTAGTAACTGATAGTTATTTTTGATGCTAATAATTCAATCTCTCCCAAATGTATTAGCACTTCTGCCTTTTAGTGCATTTCAAGATTAAAGTGCCCTCTAGTTTTGCAAACTAAAAACTCAGAATATGCAAAACAAAGAAATTATTTTAGTAACAGGAGCTTCTTCTGGAATGGGAAGAGAAACGGCAATAAAACTAGCAAAAGAAGGCTATATCGTTTATGCAGCAGCCCGAAGATTAGACAAATTAAATGAATTGAAGGAATATGGATGCATTCCCATTCAGATGGATATTGCTAAGGAACAAGAAATAGAGGATGCAGTAAATAAAA
>Ga0208903_1000676_pt1 | contig 24893 bp, 32 predicted proteins | sample AntAceMetag02UKJ_FD_184769 | JGI IMG/M metagenome (GOLD analysis project Ga0208903, IMG submission 184769) | Saline lake microbial communities from Ace Lake, Antarctica - Antarctic Ace Lake Metagenome 02UKJ (SPAdes) (version 2) | ecosystem: Environmental > Aquatic > Non-marine Saline and...
AAGATTCTATAGGTAATAAATACTATATGGATCAAGCTGAAAGATTTAATGCGTTTAACTTTAACAAGTTCAAAGACTGGAGTTGCAACGCAGGTTATCAGGGTATCATTATTCGTGAGCCAGATGGTAGTGTTAAACGCAGTTACAGTTGCCATGATGTTCCTTTGGGAAATATTGAAACAGGATTTAAACTATTTGACAAAGCAATGCCGTGTATTACAGATAGTTGTGTAAGTAGTGCAGATTCGAAGATTCCAAAACGCAAACTTGTGTAACATAAATATTGATATGAAACATTTTACAGAACTCACTGATTTACCAGTTTATAATTTACAAAAAGACTTAACAACACTACTAAATGACAACATTATTAAATACAATGGTCATTCGCAGATTTGTTTAAACACTCTGCCTGGAAACAATACCGACTATTTATTAGGAATTGGTAGCCTGTATTACAACTGGAATAACTCAACTGTTGACAAAGACGGGAATATTGATGTTCCTGTAAACAAGTTTATTCTCAATGAGTCGGACTTTACAGTACTATGTGACCAATTTATAGATACAAGTTTTGAAAAAGTATACAATGCACTTAGTGATAAGTATATCCTAGGTAGAGTGCGAATAATGAATCTACATCCTAAGACATGTTTGTCGTGGCATGTTGACTACCATCCAAGAGTACATTTTCCAATAGACACACACACTGGGTGTTTTATGGTAATTGGTGATCAAGTGAAGCATTTAGAAAAAAATAAATGGTATTTTACCGATACTACTATTTTGCATTCGGTCTTCAACGGTAGTAAAAGTGTTCGATCGCATTTAGTAGCAACAATAATAGGAGATCGATAATGCCAATATTAACAGATCCGGAACTTGCAAAAGATTTTGTACATGAATTAGAGTGGACACCTGGCTTAAAATTTATATATGAGCAAATACAGCAAATATTTGCACACCTTCCTAACATATATACACAACATCCAGAAACTAACTACTTTATCAATAACTATAAAGACCATTATAACCTATACGATCCAGACAAGCCAGTAATGCAAGTTATTAATACCTCTGATTTAACCAAACACAGAGAACTTTCGCAAGCATTGCGCAGTCACGGGTTTACTCAAAGCCTAAAATTCTTTCAAGCAGACCCAACTCAACCTGAATTTAAAGCAGTTGAGCACTTGTTTTTTGGACACAGACACCACACAAAAACAAGCGTGGCAAGTTTGATATTTCCAGTTGCAGGATGCGACGAAAATACACTAACTAGCTGGCCTGCACACGAAGATGTAGACGGATATATTCCAGAAGATCCAAATGTAGGAGTGTACTGGAGTGAATACTACTGGAAAAAGTATAACAAAGATTCCGATAAGTATTTGTTTACTGACGAGGTCGCTTCTTGTAGATATGCGCTAGTCGATAAGCCAGTATTGTGGAATGTTAAGCAATGGCACGAAGCAATTAATACTGGAACAAAACATCGGGTAATTTGTAATATTAATTTTGAAAGTAATACTAAAACTTGGCAAGAGAGCATTGATATTGTGAGAAACATATAATGGATTGGGGATACGTTATACTCCTAGGACTAATATGGGGAACTATTATATCTCATTGGGCAGCAAGTATTCTGTTACATCGATATTATTGTCATAGGCAATTTATAGTACCAAAATGGTTCGAAGCAATTGGATTGGCCATGCTTATGATTGTTGTTATAAAATCTCCAATTGGATGGATTGCAAGCCATCGATTACACCACGTGCATTCCGACACTGAGCGCGACCCACACTCTCCTGTACATGTTGGATTTTGGAAAGTTTTGAGCACCACGTGGGATATTCCACGTATTCCAATCAAGTACGCAAAAGACCTATACCAAAGCCCTATGTTGGTGTTTTGCCACAAGCACTGGTTTAAGATTATTGTAGTTATCTGGATTGTGTCTTTGCTAATCGGAATTAAGTTTTTTGTTGCATTTGCACTAATGCCGTTTATTCATGCCAAACTAGGATTTGGTCTACTTAACACATTAGGACACAAAAATGGCCCAACAAATAATGCTTGGCTAAATTTGCTAATAGCAGGCGAAGGATATCATCTAGAGCATCACAATAATTTTAGGAAAATACGGTTACACAAATACGACACAGGCGGGTGGATTGCACAAAAATTAATCAACATAGGAATATTTAAAGCAGTATGAATATAATAATTTTTACAGATTCAAATGGTGCATTGGGCTTTGGCAGATATGCTGGTCCTTATAGGGTTGCTACAGAGTTACGAAAAGCCGGATTTACTGTTCAGGTAGTCGACTTTTTTGCCGAACTATGGCAAAGTCAATTGATAAAGATAATTGATAAGCTGGTTACCAATGATACATTATGGGTTGGTTTTAGTACTACGTTATTTGCACCAGGAATCAACAGCGAAATTATCAAAGAAACTATTCGCAACGGAGAATACAATAACAGTTTCATGATTGAAAATTGGAAAACTGGAACATGGCCTAGGACAAAAAAACAAGTAATAGAAATGTACAACCTAATTAAACAACGAAATCCTAATACAAAAATCGTGTTAGGTGGCACCAAAGCAGTACGTACTACTTCATTTATACCAATTGACTATTATGTTTGGGGTGAAGCCGATGTTAGCGCAGTTGAGCTTTCGAGACACTTAAAAGACAATACGTACCCTATTAAGTCTGACGAGTTCGGCAGCGGCATCAGGCTATTAGGTGACGACTATTCAGTAGGCCCAATGCATGGCAAAACTATAGAATGGGCAGACAACGATTACATATTTAACAAAGAAGTACTACCAATTGAATTAAGTCGTGGATGCATATTTAAATGCAGCTATTGTAGTTTTAAAAATCTAGGGCAGAAAAAAGGCGACAACACTTATCTTAAAGACATCGATGTTTTTAGAAATGAAGTAACTAGAAACTACGAAAAGTTCGGTACACAAAGTTATATGTTTAGCGACGATACGTTCAATGATAGTCCAGACAAAGTTCGTCGCTATGCAGATTGTATTCAAGGCCTTCCTTTCAAATTAAGCTGGGCCGGATACTGTCGTATTGATATGTTGGCAATATCCGAAAATATGATACACGATTTGAAACTCACCAACCCGGATTTTATAAATTTTGGAATTGAAACATTTTGCCATCAAGCCGGAAAGACTGTCGGAAAAGGAATGGATCCAAATAGAGTAAAGGATACATTACATAAAACAAAAGAAATACTTGGGAAGGATACCACACTTAGTTGCAATTTTATAACAGGACTAAGATACGAAACCGAGGATGAAATATGGAAAACTGTTGAATGGTTAACATCGGCAGACTGTCCAGTTGATGCATTTAATTTTACACCATTGTACATCTTACATTATCGTAGAGATGTAAAAGATAAGACCAGTGATTTTAGTAACGAAATTGGCAACGACCCCACCAAGTTTGGGTACGAATATAACCCCGATACTGGATACTGGAAACACGAAACAATGGATCAAATACGAGCACACGAAATTGTAAATGAAATATATAAAATGCAAGAGGCCCAAACCAAGACTCTTGCAAATAGAATTGGATTTTTTGGAAGATTGCAAAATTTAGGATTAACGCTAGATGATTTACAGTCAGTAACCGCAACCAATGAAAAACCGGTACTTAACTTAGTTACAAAAAAGATTGAACTTAAAAATCAGTATGTAAAGAGAATTTTAAATGGATGAAATAGACAAACTTCTACAACAAAGTTTAGCAATTCGCAGCTTTCCTATAACAGAAATTGTTAACGTAATTGACAATTTTAAACTATCCCAACATGATGAAGTAAAGGTGTTCACTAGTAATATAACTGAATATTTAAAGCCGTATTGTGATTTGAGCAACTTTGAATACCTGTATCCGTTGAATGGTATTACTGAGGGGTTAAACTACTGGATGACTGATGAAGCTCGTACCATTCAAATTCGAAGAGGCGACTATGTTTGGGTAAGCGGTAAAGAATTTGGAGATGTGCATTATTGGTCTAGCCCAGCAAGCTTTGATGGAAATTATTGTGATATACCAACTGATAAACCGGTTGTTCTAGATTTAGCATATATATTAAGCACAAAGATAACAAAATTTAAAATCCCAGACACTGTCGAAAAGGTATTCTTTAGTTTTAGTAAATGCTTTGGGTTACGCAATTATCGTATAGGGTATTACTGGAGTAAGACACCTGATAGATGCTTAGAGCCATTAAATGTAAATGCAAAATATTACAATTATCACAGCATGACGCTGGGAGAAAAATTAATCGAGACCATTCCTATAGACCTAGTTTATAATACGTTGCAGCCATTACAGTATAAAATATGTGACGAATTAGATTTAACACCGAGTGATGTAGTATGGCTTGCAACATCCACCGATTCGAGATTTAATAAATTTAAAAGAAACAACACCAACCGCCTATGCGTAGCTGAATTGATAAAGGAAAAATATTATGCTGCCTTATATAAGTAACAATAACATAACAAAGGTAAATTTGCCCGATCTAGCCAACGCTATACAAACAAATGGAATGGCAATTTTTCATGAACAGGATTTAAATGAGCGTCAATTTATTGACGTATTAAAGTCATTTGGAGAATGCGAAACTCCGGATCTTTTTATGAATCCTAAAGAATATCCTGAAATATTTTTAGTGACCGGCAAGAGAGACGATCACGGAAATAAAATTGGAATGTTTGGTGATACCGAACTAGGATGGCACAGCAATGGCAACAGTAGACATCAAATTGACAAGATACTAATTTCATTGTATTGCATAGAAGAAGATATCAACACCACATTGAGTATTTGTAATACCAGTGATCCGTTCTATGAACTGAGTACAGACGAACAAGAATATTGGAAAAGTATTAAGATTCGAATAAAATTTCAAAACAATACAATGTACCATTTAGATGACGACGATCCAGAATTAGAATTCATGAGTAAAAACAAAGGCAGCATACGAAACCTAGTTGGAGAGCATCCGCATACTGGAAAGAGTTATTTTTATTTTCCATACCACTTTATTTCCAGTGCATGGGAAGGAAAAACAAAAATTGATCACAAAACGATGATTGACAAGCTTCACCCATTAATTTTCAAATCCAGACATCAGTATCATCATATATTCAAAAAGGGAGACCTGCTGTTAATGGATCAATTTACAACATTGCACAGAAGAACTCCGGTCTTGGATAGAAATCGCCTTCTTTGGAGAATTGCTTGTGATTATCAACACATCAAAACTTCGTAAAGAATATAGTATCGAGGATATGTTGTACTTAGACAGCGATACTGCTAGTGTTATCTATAAGACAAAGGCCGACATTATTAAGAAGAATAACTTGGTTGGAATCGTTGACGTTGGATGTCGTGTGGGCGCAGTAAATAAATTCCTCGAGTTGTATGATTATAATTATTACGGATTTGATACAAGCAGCGAACCAATAAAATGGGCCAAAGAACACTATCCATTAAAAGAGTTCGAAGATAGATCCTGGGATGAACTAATTCAACCAACATTTACAGTTGACACTGTCATCTTTGGGAGTGTGTTAATATACGATAGTGATCCACGCGGGATGTTTGAACGCATATGTAACTTTTATACACCAACACACGCAATAGTACACGAAGTAACCAGCGACAACCACGAAGATTTAAATTATACTGATCTGGATTACTTTTTTAAAAATTATGAATGTAATTCAGTAAATTTAGATCTGGATATTCCGGTAGGAAAAAGGATAATAATAGATGTCAAATATCGATAATTTTAGAATAACTCGACACCAGTTAGAATATGACGAAAACAATATTCCTACTAGACAATATCTAAACAACGACCCGGGAAATCCTGGGCCCGATAGACCAAGTTGGGAAGACCTTAGTCTGCACAATGAATATGTCGGATATAGAGATATGGTATGGACACCAATAGACCTGCCGTATTTAGATATCGACCTTGCACGTATTGCACGGATTCACAATGATCAGCAAAAACAGAAAGATTTCTACGAAACTGAAAACGTGGGGACGTTGATGTTTTTGAAATCTAATAATTGCGGCACACCTGGAAGTAATCCTGAATGGTTCGATTGGGCAAGAGATGAATTTCCGGATCTCATTGAGTACGTAGAAGCGTTGCCTTTTAAAAGTATCCATCAGATCTTTTTTGTACAAACACCTACTCCGATTCCTCCACACTACGACGAAGAAAAACTACTCGAAGGACTATTACAAGCACAGGCTCCTAGTCATTTGCATTTTAGATGGAGTAATGTAACTCATTGGAGGAATGAGCATTTCTATATGAGCAAGGACAGCGGCGCAACTCGAATATTTCCAATGCTGCCGCCTGAAACAAATGCATTTGCGTATGATGGCGCAACATTTGAGCACGGAGTTGACAAGGGGTTTAGCTTCACTGACCGTGCGCAGCTTGTAATTCACGGTGTCTATGATTTGCCATTGTGGCATGAACTACTAGAAAAAAGTTACCAAAGGTATAAAGAATATGCAATTACAACATCCCATTTTAATTAAGACTTACAGTGAAGATGTCGACAAACACAGGGATTTAATCTATCCTTTTATACGACAATCTCGGCTCGAAGGGAACAACAGTATTACCACCTCAAATTACAATCCCGACGACCCTAACACAGAAACATGGATGTGTTTTGTCAACGACGAGTTAATTAGTATCAGCGTGGTAGAACATAGTCATTATACCAATGATCCGACCATAGCAGCCCGAGTTTGTAGGTATCATATTTTAAAAGATTACAGGTTCACACATTGTGGATTGCGTATGGCAGATCTTCAAATTGCGTGGGCAAGGAAAAAACAGTTTGAGATATTATATATTACACACGATGTTACCAAGCGTGCTATAAATGCATTATACCAACGTAAAAGAAGAATGACAGTTAATACATTTACCGAGTATACTAGAACCGAGTGGTATCAAACATTACAATTAGAAAGAGACTTTTTGTTTAAAACGGGTAATATGTTGCAGTATGTTTATAGTATACGACTGAATAATCCGTCTTACGTTTGGCAACCTAGCAGTGATTTTATAACAAGAGATTTTGATGCAAGTATTATTGAGCGCACCTAGAGCTGGATCATCATATGCTTACGAATCAATTCACGCATATAATTTAACATTACCAAACGTTAGATACGTCGGTGTTGAAGAATTCTTGGATCCAACAAAGACTTCGTTGACGTTAGAACAAAAGATAAAATTTCTCGAAGATAAAAAGTTAGACGGAGTTAATTATACATTCAAACATCATATTAATTACCTCGGTGACTATTACGACACATGGTTTAATAACTTCTACAAAGACGACGAGATCATTATTTTAAAAAGAAGAGATACGTGGAAATGGTTCTTAAGTTTTTTATTTCAAGATAGTACAAACTGGACAACAGCAGCCGTTATGAAAGCCGATGGTATACCCAATCAACTAAATATCATTACACGCATAAATCATGATTATAATAAGAGCTTAGAACAATTTTTTACAATCAAGGCACAACTAGATAGCGCTGTTGGTAGTGTACGTTATTATGAAGATTTGGATATTGTAAGTAAAAAATACTACAAACTATCCAACTTTATAGATTACGAAAAATACTTTGACGATATAGAAGATATTAAGATTGTCTTTAACAAATGGAAACAAAATTATGAATAAACACCGATTACCCAGTTTAGCAAACCTTGGTTTAAATATCGACCTAACTAAATTAAGAAAAGAATGTGATTTCCTGGCTGACAAGTTTGTAGACGTGCGAACAGCCAACCCGGGACTGTGCATGAATCACGAAGCCTTAGTAAAGGATGTATATGACAACTTTGAGCAGATTAATCTTACTCTACCAAGCGAAGTTCTACCACATGCTTCCAGCATCAAAGAGCGTCTGCGTCGCAGGGAAGAGCATCTTTATAACATCCCGACTGCTGACTACACTGATAGCTACATACAGAGCGTTGTACAGCAGTGTAAGGCGCCTGCTAGTCGTGTACGTATCACCAAACTTGCTCCGGGCAAAACTATACCATTTCACGTCGACTACGATGTAAGTTACGCTGTGAGATGTATAGTACCTATTTATGGTGATAAACAAGCAGTAAATCTCTTTCGTCGCGATGACAAGCTTGAAGCATATAATCTTGAAAACGGTAATGCATATTTCTTAAACATTGGATATCCACATGCTGTGATCAACATGAGTAGTAGTCCTCGTATTGCGTTGATGTTTAGCTTAGACGGCACCAGCGATTTAGAGAACTTATGATTGAAATAGATATACCACTTGAAACTGTTGATGTCTTATACACCCATGTTATAAATAATTTGGGCAATAGAACATTGGGAGAGTTTCCGTTTTACACAAAAGTAAATTCCGATCTTCTAGAAACTGCATTTAAAGAATTGTTAAATCTAAACACTGTTAGCACCGCTTATATCTATGCACATGATGAAACGATTCCTCTACACGTAGACAGATATAATTCAGAAGCCATATATAATCTAAATGTTCCTATATATGTATTAGACCCCCAACAGAAATTTATTGTGTTTGATCAAGAGTTTGATAAATCAGGATGTGAGTGGCAAGTTAACGATGTCAAACAAAAACGTCACACTTCTCTTCTTGAAAGTGATTTAGTCAGTAGTAAAAAAGATAATGATCATATCGAAAGTATTTGTTATACTGACCGTCGACCATGTGATACTGTTGGAGTTAATTATCTAACTGACCAGCCTGTCAACGAAAGTATAAAGGACGATTTGCCGTTTGTACATAATTTTTATCACGGACTAACTGGAAGTTCATGGGTGCAAACTCCTGGGAAGGGATTGATCTTCAAAAGCAGTCAATTACACGGAACTGGAATTCAAACAAAATTCAAGATAGGATGCGTGTTGATGCTGAAATCAAAAGATTGTTTACTGAATCAGTAAACTGAATAGTACATCCTATTTTACTAGAAGACATTCTTCCGGTGGCATGTATTCTATTTGCAGGAAATAACAATGCTTTTCCTGGTGTGTAATTCCATGCAATTCCTGTAAGTCCGTGATACAACTCTTTAGTATACGGTAAGAACTTATGTAGGCTATTTGATACAGGGTTTCTAGTACATCCCTTAACTGAATTAGTATCACACGGTCTGCTTTTAATTGAAGAATCGTAATACATTTCTTTTAGTTCTTCGTTGGATTTATCGTCAAAAATATTATATATCCACGATATTTCGGACGTTGACTCTACAGTCTGATCAAAAACAATAAACTTCTGTTCTACACTAGCATGGATAGGAATTAATAATATTGATTCTTTTTTAATACTGACATCGCTGTGTATTGCAAACGGCTGTGTATGATTAAATAAATTTCCATAATGAAAGCGTGAAGTGTCTATAAACTTGTCTGCAATACTTTTAATAGTTTCTTGCTCTTCGATTATAGACAAGTCTTTCATTATCGTCTTAACACCATTGGCGGATAAGTTAGTAAACGCTTCTAAAACACCATATGGTAAATCAATTTCAATCACGAATTATGCAGCAGTTCCGTCGTCGAGATTAATCCATGCACCTGCCTGATATCCCTGAAATCTGTCATCAGTTGTATTGTACACAACCATGCCGTTGACTGCTGTTAATGCATTGCGAGCTATGGTTGTAATACTTCCAAACTGGACATAAGACGAACTCGTAATTGAATCGGCAGCGACGCCTTCGCTAAACGTACCTGCACCGTTGACATCTAGTTTTGTAGTTGGACTTTTTCCAATGCCAAAACTTCCGCCCATATCAAAATGAATTTGTTTTGTGGTATCAAATGATCCATTAGTTAAATTAAATACCTTAAAGCCGTCGCTTCCGCCTTGCATATAAACAGCAGTTTCATTTCCGTTTATATCATTTCTTTCCCAGCGAACTACTCCATACGCAACCGTTGTCGATGGATCGGCAATGTCTATACCTATATCATTTCTTATAAACCGTAATGCTGAGTAATCACTAGTGTCTACAAGTGTAACTCCAAATCCGTTATCACATTTGAGTGCAGAGTTACCAAAAATTTCGTTTGTTGTAATAGATCCATCAAGCCCGTTAACAATCACAGTTGAATCATCACCAAATACACTTCCAACTACATCGCCTATTAATGAAGCAGTTACAACGCCGGTTTGTCCGTTAACAATAATTGTTGAATCGTCAGCAAATACAGACCCTTTTATGTCTCCAATAACATTACCTGTAAACTCTCCTCTGACATTTTCAGCAAAAATTATACCATCGAGTGCGTCTACCAATAGGGTGCTGTTGTTGGCAAATACACTACCCTGTATATCGCCCAGCACGTCACCTATCAATCCGCCATTAAAGTCCGCAGTAACAAATCCGTTGATATTGATGTTTCCTGTACCAGTTATATTATTTGAATTAAGGTTTAAATTTTGTGTAAGTTGCGCAGGGGAACCATCAGTTGATCCAGAAATTCTATTTCCACCGACCGTGGTACCATCACCTGCATACAATTCTTTAGTATCAATTGTATAGATCAATTCACCTTCTTGCGGAATGATTGTTAATCTTTCGGCATCGGTACCGCGTCTTAGTCTTAAAGCCATTTAGAGAACTCCTGGAAATTTGTTATCATATGTATTTATGCCTTTTTAACTATTCCACCTGTGTAAGAAACTTGTACAGGATTTACAAATGGTGTTTTAAATATTCTGTTTGGTCCACCGTGAATGCTATCTTGATCATTCCAGTTAGCATCAGGAACCCCTGTATCATAAAGCAAATCTTGTGTTGAATTATTGTGTATGAATGTTTTCATTTGTGTAGGTGTCATTCCAGGATTAGCTTCGAGTATAGTAGCAATTAGCCCTGCAACATTTGGCGATGCCATTGATGTACCTGAAATTTTCATTAAATTATAATTACTGTCTAGCGGGCTAACAACAGTACTCGTTCCACCGTTGACAATATCACAAGACCCGTTGTTGTCTTTGCTTGCAACACTAGTAATATATGTACCTGGTGCGTTTATATCAACCCCAGGCCCTGTGCAACTACTTTCAGCTTTGTGTTCTAATCCACCTTGATATGTAATATCCATATTGCCTACTATAAATGCATTAGTACTGTATGGACTAGAACCTCTATGATAAAACTCTGCACCACTGCCAAAATCAGCACTATTGTTCCAATCTTGGTCGCCGTTGGCTGCAATATAATAATAACTGTTGCCAGCAGCAATGCAAACGTGTACACCTTCGTCAATTAGTTCTTCTAAGTCAACATCGACTGACCCTACACGAACGTTTATACGCTTACTTATTACAACTGACGGAATGATACCTGCACTTGCCCACTGTTCGGTTGTATTGGTGTATCCAGCATCGGCACTGGTCCAAGACGTGCCTCGATATGTTCCGCTTGAACACGCAGTACTTGATCTAGTGCCGCCGTATCCCCAGCTCATATTAACAACAGTCGGACGCTTAAATCCAGTATCTGGATCAATTGGTTTATTACGGTGCCATAACTTAATAACATCAAAACAATCAGTAATGCTAATACCGGTTGCGTCTCCTGTTCCTTCAAGCCCGCTAACTTTTACACTATAAATTGCTGCATCCTTTGCCCAGCCCATTGTACGACCTGCTACGGTGCCGGCACAATGCGAGCCGTGCCCGTGATAGTCTCTGTAATGGTTGGCGTTTTGTGTGCCCGCTAAGCCGCTTGCAGCGTACCAGTCAAGTTCAACTACTCTGCTAACACCTTTGGCATCAGTGTATTCAGTATGGTTAACACTCAGTCCGCTGTCTTGAATAACAACATCAACACTTCTGCCTGTTAGTGTATAAGGAAATGCAACAGCTATACTAGTCGCTTGACTCCAAGGATCTGCACTGTTTGACCCTCTTATGTTGCCCCAATTTAAGTCTGTAGTTCTAACAGTAGCATCTTTGGTCCAGGTGCCTTCTTGTAATGCAAAGTGTCCAATCTCGATATCGTCACGTTGATCCGGCGGAATTTCTACACTGTAAACTCGCGGATCGTTTTTTAATTGTTCTGCTTCGGCATCAGTTAAACTATAATGGCAGCTTCTTAAACTGCCGTCTCTGTTGTTAATTATGTCAACTCTGCGTGTAGGTACAAATCCGTCATCTGCACTGGCATTTTCAATCTGATCCCAAAAAGCGTCATAGTCAATACCTTTGTTAAGACTTACGATATATTCTTTTTCAGCCATTTAAATACCTTAGATTAAGTTAGCCCAAGCACCGTTTTCGTACCCTTGGAACTTGTTGTCAGTTGTGTTATAAATTACATCACCGTTTTGTGCAGCAAGTGCATCTCTTTCGGTAGTTGTAAAACTTGCTAGTCTTAGTACACTACTAGTGATGCGTACAGCATTGCCAGCAGTTAAATCTAAGTTTGTTGCAGCTTCGATTGACGGAGTGCTTGCGTCTGTGCTTACAAATTTATCAGCATATACAACGTTTGATACACGCAAGTCGTTTTCAACTAATAGGTTGCTGTTTATTGTAACTGCTGGAGTAATGGTAATTCCTACGCTATCATTGGTATCAAGCGTTCCACTGGTAAAAGTAAAGTTGCCTAAGTCTGCAGGTTGTACTGCACTATCTGCTAAGTTGCCCTGCGCACTAGTTGCAGCATCAGTAATGCCGTAGCCTGCTAGTGTAGTTGGTGTATTTGCAAAGTTTGTGTAATCTAAATAGTATGTTCCGTCAAACCCATCTAAAAAGTCTGCATTTGATCCAGGTGCAACGCCACCTGTGTCTAGTGCCGCAGCCCATTCTGTTCCATTCCATTTGAGAACTTCACCAATTGCTGCTCCGTTGTTAGGAAGATTAACCCAGCTGCCTGCTTGAAAAAATTGTACTCTGTCTTGATCTGTGTTATAAAGCAGTGCACCAGTAATGGTTGTGCTGTCGCCACCAAAGTTATCAATATCAACTTGAGAGAATTGACCTAGTAAAACTCCAGAGGACAGTTCCAAAGCACCAGAGGATTGTCCCTCGCCAACTAGTTTTACCCATTCTGTATTATTGTAAATGTACAAGGCTTCTTGTAATTTGTCAAACATGATTTCGCCGGCCTGTGGACTAACGATATCTGTATATGCTCGTGTATCATTTAAAATCAAACTGCCTAAATTGAGTTTTGTGTTTCCAGTAACTTCTAATTTTTCACTGGCAGTTGTTTCTGATCCTATATGAACACCGGTGATTGAGTGTGATATTGCATTAGCTGATACTGCGTCACTTACATAAGAAACAGTTCGGTCTTTGTAATGAGTGCTGGTCCATGCTGTGCCAGACCCAACAAAGTCTGTGTAAACAGACTGACTTTGACTAATGATTGTATTTGTATTAAAGGTGATACCAGTGTCAGTTTTTTTAAATTCAGATAAAGCAACTTCGCCAATTGCTGCATATAATTTAAATTGCTCAGTTTGTGTTGCAATATTTTCAATATTGCCTGTAATTTTTCCTGTGGTAGCATTTACGAGAACAGCAGTGTCCAATGCAATAACATCACCAGTTAAGTTGCCAGTAGCATTTACAAGATTAGCATCTATAACATCGTTGCCCTGTGCATCTAAGTTGCCAGTCATAAATGTATCAACTGGCAAGCCGTTCAATTGTATAGCTGTACCTACTATAGCAGCATAGTCTAAATCATTTGAGAAATCTGATAGTGCAGTTGGCGCTCCGTCTAATACAGCATAAGGAATAACATTGTTTACTGCATCGACTAATAGTATACTATTATCGCCGAACACCGAGCCTACTAGATCGCCTGCGAATGTGTTGGTTGTACTATCAACCAACAGTGTGCTATCGCTACCTCGCACGTCTCCAATTATATCAATTAGGTATTCTTGACCTTCGATTATGCCTGTTCCGCCGCCACCAGAGATTCCTGTAAGACCGCTACCGTCGCCAAAAAATGCAGTTGCAGTAATAATACCAATACCGTTGATACTAAAGCTATTTAAATCTAAATTTTGTGTGAGTTGTGCAGGGGATACACCACTACTAGAAGTTACTAAAACGCCGCCTAGTGTTGTACCATCGCCGACATATAGTTCTTTTGTATCGGTTATGTAAATAAGTTCACCTTCAGCAAACGTTTCTGTTTGTCTGTCGGTATCAGAGCCGCGTCTTAATCGCAATGCCATGTAAAAATCTCCTAGGTGATAATATATACTTTTAGTACTGTATATATTTATCACCTAGCAGGTCATTATTTATTTAATTTTAAGAATCTGTAAACCCGCTTACTCAAGTCGTTCTTAACACGTTCCAAGTCAAGTCTAAAGTCTATAGTATCTATATTATCTTCATATTCTTCAAAGACAGCATCTAGACTGTCTTCAATTTCTTCAGCTGTTTGTTTTTTACGGCTATCATCTATATCAATGTCCCAAGTTGCGCCGTCTTGAAACTTGATAATTATACTACTAATATATTCTATTGGAAGATAGTCAATGTCGATCTCATCAAGTATAGCCTCCCAATCAGCATCCTTTTCTTTAGAAATCTTATGCTTTGGCAATTGTAGCCTTCTTTGCAGTTGGCTTCTTAACAGATGTAGTAGTCTTAGAGGTGTCCATTGCTTCTGCTTGTTTGCGTAAAGCTTGTGCCTCTTTAAATAACGCATCAGCAGTTGATCTAAGCTTTGCTGCCATTTCTACTTCGCTCAGTGTTTCTTGTGCAACCGGCGCTGTTGCAGAGAAAATATCTTCAACTGTTGGAATTTGCTGTACTGGTACAGAAGTAGGTGTTACTGCATTAGAATCGGTATTTTTAATAGCAAGATCACCAATTGAAATACCTTTTTGTTGTGCAATAACTTCGTTTAGTTCATTAAGCAAAATAGACGTTTGATTGTTAGGAGTCATTTCGACTTCACTAGTTGCCACTTTCTTAAGTTGTCCAGTGTAATGAAATCCAGCAAGCATGTTTCTACCATCTGGCAAGTAGGTACGACTCATTGCATCTGCTAGCTCATCAGCTTGTTGTCCAGATGGCGACTCGACTAATTTGATAAGTGCATCGTGCTCATCTGCAGGAAGTCCTTCAGTTAATACAACAAGCGCACTATACGGATCATTTGGAATAGTACGATATGCAACAATTGCACGTCTTTTATTATTCTTAATTCTACCTATGTGTTTAATATTAGTCATTTGTATCCTCGCTTGATGCTGTGGCAGGCGGCACTTCTGGCACACTTTCTTGCGCCGCCTGTGCTGCCTTTTGTTGTTCTTCTACATTGCGTAGGAACAGGTCAAGTTTGTTATAAACAATACCAACTGCTGCCATTTCGTTGGGCTTGAATGCATTGCGTTCGCTTGCAATATCAATAATACCTTTCATAGTGGCAAGATCTTGAATGTTTAGATCGTTTGGGTTTGCTTGTGCTTGTGTAGACATTTCAGTTCTCCTTGTAATTTATATATGCAATATTAATTTTTAATATTTCAAATGTGGACAAGCCAACATAAAGTAGCTCATTTCTTTTGATGTTTCAAATCCTATGCGAAGCTTTTGTTTTAGCCCTGTGCTCTGATCAGTGCCTATCGCCGGACCTATATAGTACCGTCCAGTAAGATTAGAAAAAATCCAATCATCTATAGCCGAGTTTAAATTGTAACTTGGCGTAATTATAATGCTTTCGAAGTAAGGCGGACAAAACTCAAGTCGCCTTACTTCTAGTACATTAAGGGGATTTACTTTACCCTTTTCTAACATTAATTCTCCCCGTAGTGAGCAGTAATGCCAAACGGACCTTCGAGATTCTTGTCGTGATTACTATGAATAATAAAGATAGTATCGCAATAATCTGGATCGCCCCAGCTATTCCAGGCATAGCCGTCAGTGAACATGATGAACTTTTTAGGCTGGATATCATTGTCTTTCATGTAAATCCAGTTGGCCATAAAGTCAGTGCCACCGCCGCCTACAATTTCATAGTCAATAAGGCTTTCGCCACCGTCTGCACTAAAGTCCTGCTCGTTGTAAACTTTAGTGTCAAAGCACCACAGCTTGATCTTGTAATCTTGGTACTCGTCCATAATACCTTTGATTTCGCCTAAGAAATCAGCAGCTTGATCATTACCAATACTACCGCTCATATCAATACAAATGCACAGATCGATGGTATCCTGGAAGTTCATACTAGGAAGAATTGCACCACTCATTTGGCCTTTGCGACTTGGACGCGAGAACGTATAGTCGCTTTTGATAGTGCTTTGAATTTGTTGACGCAGTAATTCACGCCAGTTCATCTTAGACTCGGTCATTTCTTTGATCAGACGCTGTACGCCTAATGGAACATTACCAGCGCCAGCAGCACTTGCTGCTTGAATCATAGCTTCTTTGATCTCGTCTTTTATTTGATCAAGTTCTGCTTTGCTATAACGAGGCCGACCTTTGCCTTCACCGTTGTCATTTTCGTCGCCGTCACCATCTTCCCAGTCAAGGTGTTCGTCCAGCATTTCGCCCAGCGCCTCAACAGCTTCCTGGCCGTTCTTTTTTGCTTGTTCAAACAGCTCGTCGTATACTTCTTCTGAACTCCAGCCACGGTATTTAAAATCTTGATAGCAATCAACAATACTAGGCTTCTTACCAATGCGGTCATCTACAAGCAAGTTGTTTACAATATAATCTGCCGCAATATTGTACAGCATCGGGTTACGCGATTCACGACGACCCAAATGGTCATATACCATGTGTAAGATTTCGTGAGCAAGAACAAACTCAACTTCTTTATTGTTCATTGCGTTAAAGAATTGAGTGTTATAGAACAGGTGACGTCCGTCTACCGCAGCAGTAGGAAGCCACTCGTCCGCGGCTTGAATCTTCAAACGAGTTGCCATGTTACCAAAGAATGGATGCCGTAACAATAATCCTACACGAGCAGTAATAATACGTTCATGCACTTCTACACGCATTTTTTCAAGTGCTGCTGGAGTGATGTTGGGATCAGGCTGCCAATTGCGTATTTTGCTTGCAGTTTTTTTAGTAGACATTGTATACCTCTTTGTTTTATCCTATACGTTAATATAACATTATTTACGTATTCGGTCAACCTCTATATAGAAAACGTGGGCAAAGTTTCCAACGCCCACCTTATTGCATCGTTTTATGCCGACTGCGCAGCTTTGATGTACTTGCCGTACCGATCGTGGAACTCGTCAAAGCATTCAACTGCATCCGGGTCGATTGGAAGACCGTATTGAGTAAGAGAAAGCTTGATACCCATAACAACTAGTTCGGTGTCAAAGTTATCCATTGCAAAGCGCAGGAAGTTGTTGACTTTGTCATCAAATTTCTTGTCATTGCTGTCACTTGCTTCCTTCAGCTCGTAGCACAGGGACACAGTCAAGGAATACATTGCACTAATTTCTTTGCTCTTCATCTCCTTGACCTTACCAGCAAGGATATCGCTAGGATTGGGCATCTGCGATGCAACCTTACGGTGTGCCATAAATTTTACTGCAAGACCTTCACCAACGGCACCTGCAACTAGATCAGTGGTAGTGCCGTCATCGATATTGTCTTCCAGCAATTCACTAACAAAACTCCAACTACGCGGGGTTGCAAAACTGCGGCTTGCACTTCTAGGATCAAAGTCATACAGGTCTTGTTTGGCAAATTGCAGATAGCCTACAACGTCTTGGTGTACCTTGTTGTTGACAGCCCAAGTAAACCAATCGTCAAAGTTAACAGCCAGCTCGAGGTGAACAAAACGGTTAGCCAACGGAGCAGGCATACGGTAAGTAACACCTTTGTCAGCTTCACGGTTACCAGCAGCCACAATCATAACATTGTCAGGCAGCTTGTAGGTACCAACACGACGGTTAAGAATCAGCTGATATGCTGCCGCTTGTACTGCCGGCGCAGCACTGTTCATCTCGTCCAAGAACAATACAATATTATCATACTGTGCTGCAAATTCTGCACTGGGCAGCTCGCTAGGTGCACCCCACACCATTGTGCCCGAGTTGCTGTCAAAGTACGGAATGCCTTTGATGTCCGTAGGCTCCCAAAGGCTCAAACGAATATCAATAAGGTGCGAGTTATCAAAACTATCAGCAATTTGTGCTACGATATCAGATTTACCAATACCAGGAGGACCCCAAAGGAAGATTGGGCGTTTCTTTTTCATAGCTACCCGCAAGCTAATTTTTGCTTTATTAGGGCTAAGAGTACGTGCATCAGACATGGTGTATTCCTTTTGTTCAGTGTCTATGTGTTAGTTATAGCATTAGTTGATGTTGCTGTCAACGATAAATTTGTCTACAATGGCATCAAAAATATCTAAGTATTCTTGCATCACAGTAGTTTCACCTCTGTTTCGTTACAATTTTAATATAACGTATCTAGGACAGCAGGTCAACCGTTATTTTGACCAGAGAGGTAAATTTTGCATCCATGTATAATCTATGTTGTATAAGAAAGGAATTTTAATCTGCAAGTAACTGATAACGTCTGCATCCATCTGTTGTTCGTATGTTGTACGAGCATCTATAACATGAGGTTTTTGAGATATTCCTAAAAATATATCAAGGTCTTCCATTTGAAGGAATATTTCGTTTTGCAAAATACGAGCATCATCGTACTCTACTTTTTGAAAATTTGTATGTATATCTTGATGCATAGTGTCTTTAAACTCATCAACCCAGAGTTTAGCGTAATCGAGACTCCATTTGTTTGTCCAGTTAGGGTTAGTAGGCCCTGCTTTAAAATCATAAAACCAACTGCGCCATCGTAAATATGGATCTCTAATAACTTTAACATGTGTAAATTTTTCACAGTTGGATCGATGCATAAATGCAGGACGTATTAATTTCCAATCCTTATTAACGTTGGGTATACGCAGTATTCGGCTTGATCCATTACGGTGCGCTGCATGAAGCATTATTTGTTCTTTGGTATTGACTATAGTATTAAAATGTGCCATATATTATTTATTCTGTAGAACGTTTTAATGCCTTGGCAATTCCATACTTGCGTATATCACCACTAAACAAAGAAAGCTCAACTGCCTTCTTTTCGTCTGTAACCGATATTCCTCGAGAAGTTATATAATACGGACAATTAATAAACTTGTCAAGAAATATAATAACTTGAGTAGTTATTGGCATGTCCAGCGGAAATGGAATATCGTATGTTGTAATTCCAATTTTGTTTAATACGTCAAATCCTTCATCAGTAAGACGAAGTCCTCCGGTTTCTTTTTCTCTAGTATTTTGCCACCATACTGGCATATACTCAGTTAATGCAGTATCGTTTACTGTATGACCAAGTTGTTTTAAGAAGATCTTAGTATACACGATTTTATTCAATTATTTCCTCGCCATCAGTTAATTTAAAAACACTAAAATCGTTTGTTTTAAACATTGAATTTAATTTTTTAGCAAGATTGTGCGCATGTCCCGGATTACTAAAACTAGTTTTTTTATATTTAGGTCCCGGATAATTGGTTATCGAGTTTAAACTTTTTAAATTAAACGGTTCACCTTGATAGAATACTGCCCAGATTGCTTCTGCTTCTAAAATCTGTTCGCTTTTGTATGTTCTACCGTTCGTAAATTCCATTAAAATCTTTGGCTTGGGGCGACTCATATGCGTATTCCTTAATTATATACGCATATATTTATCTTTATTTCCAATCTGCGCCGCCTGCAAATTTAACTTCGATCACTTCATCGTTGTTATTTTTAGCATTTTCTTTAACAAACTTTTCAAGATCGCCGTTGAGTCGTGCCATAACAATACCTAGTGAAAATGCAAGGTTTTTTGCAGCTACAATATCCAAGCGTAAGTCTTTTGCTTTGCTTGCTTCTGCACTTTGCACTTGCTTGATAAACTGTTGAATAGCTGTTGTATTAAGAGGTTCGATTGACATTACTTAATACCATTTTCATTTCAATTTCAGTCTTAAAAGGCCCAAGATATTCGTTACGTTCGATAGTAATCAACTTTGGACAAAAGCTTTTAAGCCAATTTACATTAAACTTAATCAAATAAAATCCTGCACAATATACACTTTTTGATTTTTCACTCTTGGTAAACAACGGAAGACTTCTAGAAATATCATACATACTGTTGTATGGAATACCTCTAGTCAGATATCCGTGTACATCATGCTCTAATGTAGCGTCCTGCGCGGCAATAATTTTAGCAGTTAAAAAATTCTGCCCAAACGTTTTCTTTAGATGCCCTTCGGATTTATAAAAATCAATCTTGCCTTTACTCGAAAATACAAAATTATTATCGTCTCTAGTAAGTGTTCCTATTCGAACACCTTCATCCTCGATGATCCAAAATTTATTATCTAGGATAGGTTTTGCTTTAATTGTCATTTAGGATACCTTGCTTGTAATGGTTCTGCAAAACTCTGTGCCTGATCTGCAATACGTTGCATATCCCATTTAGCACAAAACTTCATAAGGCGCATGCCGACTTGCGATACATCCTTGGGTTCTACTTCTGTAATAGTTTTGTTAATAGTAGATTTAATTTCGGTAGGCTGTGCAGTAAGATCACACAGCACAACATTGCGATTGTAATCATCTAGTACACGATGTTCAACTCCGTTATGATCTGTCCAACGTTGCAGCATCATATTATTCCAGTTGAATCCTTTTGTATCTTTGTCCTCAAATGCTTCGCGTAGTCCAACCTTGTTCTTAGTGCCTTTTACACGTACACCAGGATATGCACTAAACACGTTGTCGCTGGTGTCACCGCGCATACACTTTTCAAACAACTGCCATTGTGGATATGGAGCCGGCCTAGTTTCGCCAGTTTTTTTATCCACAACAGGCTTACCTTTGTCGTCAAAGTATCCTTCATGTGTGATAGTCATGTTAGCAACACCGTTATACTGACGCACGTTAGGAGCAATCAACTGTGCAAAGTCACCGTCTGTGCTGATAATAACATGATTGTCATTAGGATGATTCTGTACCCAGCCCGCAATAAGATCATCTGCTTCCAGCTGCGAATGCTGCATCACAGTACAGTTTGTTTTGTTGGTAACAAAGTCTTTGAACTCGTCAAAGATCTCCCAAAACGCTTTGTCCTCTTCCATCTCACGAGGCGTCATAGCATCGCGAGTTTCTTTACGATTGCGCTTGTAGGGCTCATAAAAGTCCTTGCGCCAGCTGCGTCCTTCTAAGCAGAACACAACATGAGTGCCGTTGAAGTCTTGCCACGCTTTTTTTACACTGTTTAGCGTAATATGCAGCGCCATGCCTACTTTGGTATCGATGTCGCCACGCACAACGTGCCTAGCTCGGAAAAAAGTATTTGCTGTGTCAACTAGAATATAAGTGTTCATGAAACTTCGCTGCGTCCTTTATCAATGGGTACTACATTAATATAGCCGGAACCACGCTGTGTGTCAAGTCCTTCTTGTTCGAGCATACCATAAACAATATCACGAAACCAACGATCTACAATTTCTTCTTCGGGATCCATTTCTTCTCCATATCCTGCTTGTCTAAGTTGTTGAATGAACAGATCATTCCAATCCATTTCAAAAAACCCATTGCGGATATTTTCTTGATTAACTTTAACATCCAGTACACTTATCCAAGGTTCGCCTTTTTTAGTAGCGTATGCCTTTGGATCTTTCTTTTTTAGCAGTTCAAGCTCTTCTTCTGCTATACGAGTATGCTCGGCCTCTGCCGCAGCTTTGTGTAAAGCTATCTCTTGTTCTAGTTCACGTTCTTTAGCTTCTATGCCTGTGACACGCTTTAACCACTGTTTCATTACCAACCAATCCTTTCCCATGGTACATCTTTGTTGCCAAAGTGTCCGTATGTACAATTATCACTATAATTAGTATAGTTGAATAAATCAAATCTGTCAATAATACCTTTTGGTGATAAGTCGATGGTTTCACGGATAAACTTTTCAATGCTTTTGTTATATCCATTGGACTCTACATAAACACTAGTAGGTTGCTTAATGCCAATAGCATAGCTTAATTGAATGTTACACCAGTCTGCCATTTCATCTGCTACTATATTTTTCGCAAGCCATCGCGCCATGTACGCAGCTGACCGGTCCACTTTAGTAGGATCCTTACCGCTAAACGCTCCGCCGCCGTGGGGGGCAAATCCGCCATAAGTATCAACAATAATCTTTCTTCCGGTAACGCCAGCATCCCCGTCTGGGCCACCAATAACGAAGTTACCAGTAGGGTTAAGATGCCATACAGTGTTTTCATCGATTAAATCTCCTAATACATTCATTGCGCATTGTTTTGCAAGATCACGTGCTGCTTCAACATGCCCTTCGCTGTGTTGTGTACTGATAACAACTTGATCAATACGTTTGGCTTTGCCGCCTTCGTATTGCACACTAACCTGTGATTTAGCATCAGGTCCAATAATGTTTGTAATTTCACGTTCTGCTTTAAGGTCTTTTAGAATCTCGTGTGCATAATAGATAGGCGCAGGCAAGTATGCTGCATTATCGTTGCAGGCGTATCCAAACATAATGCCCTGATCGCCAGCACCAAAGTCGTCTGTGCCTAGTGCAATGTCCGCACTTTGAGAATGGATTTCATTGTAGATGTTTAGTTTATCCCAATGAAATCCTTCTTGCTCATAACCAATCTCACGAACTTTGCTACGGACAATTTCTTTAACTTGTTCCTTGCTTACGTTAAAGTTTTTTACTTCGCCCGCCAACGTTACATGGTTGGTAGTTACAAGTGTTTCGACAGCAACACGAGTAGTAGAGTCGCCCGCCTTTAATCCAGCATCTACAAGTGCATCTGAAATTTGGTCTGCTACTTTATCTGGGTGTCCGTCACTAACACTTTCGCTAGTAAAAATATAATTGTTCAAAGTGTTCTCCTTAATCTAATGGCACAATTTTCTTTTCAACCTTAAAGCCGGCAAGAGCTTGAATATCTTCAGAATTGACTTCTTGATCTTTACCAAAAGGGAAGAGCAACCGATCTGCTTCTTCGATAGACACAACTGGCTGATTGTTATGTTCAAGTACATGGTTCACTGTTTGTATAACTTCTTGTTGTTGTCTTGTATATCCGCGATATGGATTGTCTTTTCTTGGAGCACTGAACTCATTTAGTTGATCGTTCTCTTTTATTACAATCCAGTCGTTGTTCCAATCAAAGGATGTACTATCTGCAATGCGGGGGTTTAGTGTAATTTTTCTCATAAATCTTTCCTTAGTTTGTTAAATTGTTCTTCTGTGTGTATGCCTTTTGAATATTTAGAAACCTTATCAAGTTCCCCAGGCATTTCCAAATAGGCTAATGTGGAGTCTGGGTGTGAAGCGCCATCCTTTTTCCATACAGATGTTCGCCACTTCCTGAACGTTGAGGTTATATTCTTCCGAACGTCCGCCCAACGGCATAAGGTATACAGGGCATTCAATGCCTGCGTCGCGATACTCTTGAACCGCACGGCCAGCTTCATCAATATCTGCACGATCAGCACACACAAATTTAAGATAAAGATCGCTACCAGAAACGCTAGCATAATTGGCAGCAACGTTAGGACGTATAGCATCCTCCCAAGATTCTCCACTAACGGAGAGTTTAGGTGAACAACTCCAGGTAATATTAATTCGTCCATGGTCATTGAGATATTCATGAAAATCTCTGTGAAGTGTTTGTGTAGTGTTTGTTTCAAATGTAACATTTTTTAAATCCTGCATACGTGGGTGTTCAAACAGATCGATGTACAAACGTTGCCATGCCAGCAAAGGTTCGCCACCTGTTAAAATCAAATGAACATCCTGTCCATTTGCCATTGTCCAACACCCTTCTGGAGTAAGACTTAGTAAATGATCTACCACTTCGTCAATTGTTCGTTCGTGAACAAGATGTTTAAACTCAGGATAGATGCTTGCGTATGTATCACAACCTGTGTGAATAATAGGCAAGTCTTCAAATTTTTCTACAGTTTCATGTACACCTGCGTCCAGCAGTGCTTTGACTTCTGCGTTGTATCTTTCACCTTTAGCGTGTTTTTCTGCACGACTGGGTTCTGATCTGCCCAGTCCAAAGTTCATACAACGGAAATTACAACCAAAGGTGCGTAGGAACACGCTAGGTACTCCTACATATTTGCCTTCACCTTGTACCGAATAAAATGCTTCGCTATATCTTAATTTCATTTTGGTGCAAACTCCTGCTGTAGTTTAATATTGTCAAAGAATTCTTTCTTAGTGCTGCTGTCATTGCTAAACGCACCTTTAAGCACTGTGGTCTGTGTAAGACTGCTGTGTGCCATAATGCCTCGATTTTCGCAGCATCCGTGAGTCGCCTGCACATAAACGCCTACGTTCTTTGAGCCAGTTGCTGCCATAATCTCACGAGCAATGTCCACAGCCAATTCTTCCTGTAGTGTACCTCGTCTAGCACACCATTGCGCAATGCGTGTATATTTGCTAAGTCCAATCAGTTTGTCAGCAGCAATAATACCAATGTATGCTACACCACTCACGGGCTGGTGGTGATGACTACACATACTGCGCAGTTCTGAACGTACAACCAACATACCGTCGTATCCGTCCTTTGGATCATTTGGAAATGCTGTTGCGTTGGGCATAGCATCATACCGTCCGCTCATAATCTCATTAAAGTACATCTTAGCCAGTCTACGTGCTGTGCCTTGACTGTTGGGGTCAGTGGCCCTGTCAATCAACAGTGTATCAAGCACTGTTTCAAATGCTAGTGTAGCTTCGT
>Ga0208903_1000679_pt1 | contig 24854 bp, 20 predicted proteins | sample AntAceMetag02UKJ_FD_184769 | JGI IMG/M metagenome (GOLD analysis project Ga0208903, IMG submission 184769) | Saline lake microbial communities from Ace Lake, Antarctica - Antarctic Ace Lake Metagenome 02UKJ (SPAdes) (version 2) | ecosystem: Environmental > Aquatic > Non-marine Saline and...
CGTGTGATGTCTCCCGTTCCGTCTGCATTTGCATTGGCGTATGCTCCGTAGATTGGGAAGCCGTCATAAGCGAAACCAATCAGCGGTGAATGCACATTCTCATCAATTGCATACAATCCGTCTGCTGCGTAAAGATTACAGATGGTGTTTACAACTTCAAGGTCTAGATCGAAAGCAGAAGGGTTTTGGTGGTGGTGGTAATTCCCCATCGCTGGGTGCCCTTTAGAGCAATCGAAGCCAGGCATTTCTGCAGGAATAGCATCTCTGTTCCAGTCATTAACGGCACCCATTCCACCCGGACAAGGAGGGTTTCCTGGTCCACCGCAAAGCGCATTTGTAATTGGATTCCAAGCAACTCCATCACGGTAGTCAAAAAGGGCTACACCATTAATAAATAGGCCAATGTTTCCGCCAGTTGTCTCACTCAAAGTGCCTTCATTTTCTTCTGGGAAAAGGGGGATTTGGTACAATCCGTTTTGGTTTTGTGCTTGAGATGGATTTCCATCAGGAAAAGGGCCTGTTGGGTAGGCAGGAATACCTGTTGCAGAAACGTAAGCGAAGTCATCTGAATAAGAGACTTCCTGGCAGTTTTCAAGCGTTCCATTGCTGATTTCAGTTGAATTTCCGTCAACATAATACGTGCCGGTTTCTGTTGTGTTCTGAAGCCATGATGTAATCGCAGGGCTCAACTGGGCGTTTGATGCGAAAGTTAAAAAGGCAAAGAGAGCAAATGGTAAGATGAATTTCATAGACTACTGATTTGATGTTGATTGGTTTGGGATGATTCTCTTTTATTTGATTAAAAGTTCTTTTGGGAATTGATGTTTTTGGTTGAAAATGAAGTCTTTATCGTTCAATGTGAGGAGGAAAGCGACTAAGTCTACTTTGTCATTTTCTGTGAGGGTGATGGGCTGAGCTAGTTCATTTGACGTCAGGTTGTTCCTTGATAGCGACGTGTAATGTGCAATGACTTCGTTCAGTTTGTTGAACCGTCCGTCATGCATGTAGGGGTATGAATAGCTCAGGTTTCGGAGTGATGGAACCTTAAATTTTAAGCTATCCTTCGGGTCCATTGTCACAACCATTCGGCCTAGGTCATTCAGAGTGGGGTCTAGTTGAAGTCCGTTCTGTTTAAAGAGGTCATTTGAAAAAAGCGGCGCCGTATGGCAGGCATTGCAATGCTGCATAAAGAGCCTTTCGCCGTTCAATTCTTGATCAGTAAATTCAAGTTCGCCCAGCTGTACCTGATCGTATTTCGCGTTAGCAGAAATTAAAGAGAGTTGAAAACTGGCCAATGCTTTTAAGAGGGATTGACTTTGAATAATGCTGTCTCCAAAGACGGAGAGGAATTTTTGAGGATAGAAGGAAGAAGCTTGAAGTTTTGAGAGCACATGTGCAAGGTCTTCGCCCATTTCCTTTTCATTGGTTAAGGGGGCCAGAGCTTGCGTTTCAATGTGATTTGCTGCCCCATCCCACATCAAGGTGTTTTTCCATGCTAAATTGAACAAGGCAGGTGCATTTCGTTGTCCAATTTGATCTCTGATGCCATGACTTAGGGCGTGATCAGTGTGGGCGAAGGCGTTGTAAGGGGAGTGGCAAGATGCGCAAGAAATGGTTTCATCCAATGAAAGCATTGGGTCAAAGAAGAGGAGTCTTCCAAGCGCCACTTTATCTGGCGTAAGTGCATTGCTGTCAAATGAAACGAAGGGGTCAGGGAAATGCTGAGGTTGGTTGAAGACAGTGTTTTCAGCTAAGGTAAATGCAACTGCAACTACGAATATAAGTAAGGTTGAAAAAATAGACTTCATCATTTTATCAGCATTAGATGTGACGAAATGAGGGTTGAAAGTTCAACGGCATTTGGAGACGGACTCATAATGGCTGGGGTATGAGCGAAGTCAAAAAGGGGTATTAGCTTGTCCAATGGCAATTCGAAAATGAGATTTGATTGATTCTGAGTCTCGAATGAAAGCGTTTGAACAGCGTTTTTCGGGAACTGATATCCTCCAAGATGGTATTGAAATTCATTGTTTCGTGCTGAACTAAGAGATGAAGATCCTTCTATTTTGATGTTGATGTAACCGCTTTGCCAGGTCCAATACATTCCATTTAGTGGGTCCAGAGCGCCTCCCATTGCTCCTGAAACATGGGTTAAGCTATCAATACCGATTTGGAAACCTATTTTACCTAGAAAGGGTTCAGACTCAATAGAAAAAGCTAAACTTTCAGGTTTTGAGAGGTCAAGCAAAAAGAACTGAGGTTGACTTTCTCCAGCGGGTTCATTTGATAGAACAAAGTTGCCAATGTATATTTTGATCACATTGAACTGAAGGCTGTCTGCAGAAGATAGATGAGGATATTTTTTTGAAAGTGTTATTGGTTCATCGCCATAGGTGAACTGGAACTCAAGTTTTAGAGCTTGGTTTTGTGACAGAACTTGCATGCCAAGGCTGAGATAGACACAAAAAAGAAAGAGTCGCATAAACTTCATCCTCGTGGAGTTGGTTTATTTGACTGCTTAAAGTGAAAAAGGTTTAACAGCGTTCAGTATTTTTCATACCAACGGAACGAATCCTGGATAATAACTTCTTTTTCAGCTTCTAAATATTTGAGGTATGCCTGTGCTACTGGAGAGAGTTTTTTCCCTTCAGGCCAGATTAGATTCCAAGTGGTTTGGATGGGGAGCCCTTTCATTGGAACAATCTGCAGTTCTTTATTATCAAGCTCATTTTTAATTCCTATTAAGGGCATGATGGAATAACCTAACCCGGCCAGCACTGCTTGTTTAACAGCTTCATTGGAGGTTAATTCAAGTGATTTATTTTGAACCACGTTTAACTTGGAAATATACTGCTCCATAGCTTGCCTTGTAGCACTTCCTTTTTCGCGGTAGATCAGCGGGATTCTTTCTAACGATTTCCCGTCAAAAGAGGATTTGGATTTTTCATCTTCTGATTTTCGAACCAAGAATAGCTTGTTCTGCATTAGTTCTACCCGTTTAAAAGGCAGTGTTTCTGGAAGAACTGAAACCAGCGCAAAGTCAACTTCATTTTTACTCAGGCTTTCCAATACCTTCGATTTATTTGTGACATCCATTTTGAGATCAATGCCCGGATGCGCTTTGATGAATGAGGAAAGGAAATAAGGCATGACATACTTCCCCGTTGAAACAATTGAAAGTTTCAACTGCCCTACAAGTAATCCTTTGTAGGCCAGTGTTTTAGATTTTATCTGCTGAACCTCACCAAGTATTCGTTTGCTTGATTCTGCTACGTCTAGCCCGAAATCAGTAATGTGAACTTGCCTTCCAATGACTTCCATCAGAGGGATTTCGAATTGATTTTGAAGGTTTTTAAGTTGTATAGATACAGCTGGTTGTGTTAGATGAAGCTCTTCTGCAGCCTTCGTGACACTTAATTTTTCTACTACTTTAAGAAAGACTTTGAGCTGATGTAGGGTGTATTGCATAAGCAAAGTTAATGAATATAGTAATAATGATTAATGAAAATACATGAAATTCTTACCTGACCTTTGTGACACGAAACACAATGGTAATGCAAGATCAAACGAAACTCATTGATAGCACATACGGAAGCCAAGATGCCAAAGAAGTGCTATGCGCAATTATCAGTGACAAGATTCAGTTTTTGGGAAAGCAAATTTTCACTCAATCGGAAAGATTAGGAAGTGATACGATGCACTTGCAAAAAAGACAAACTGAACTGAAAGCTGATTTAAAACGTTTGGTTTCAATGATAGACGCGATGCAAGAAGATGACCTAGTGGAAATTGATTGCACCGTGAATATCAAAATTAAGAGTGTAGCTCTGTAGAAATAGTCCTTGATATAGTTTTACAATACTCTACAATTAGAAGTCGCTAGGAAGTGAGAGCCCTTAGCGACTTTTTTTAGCGTCTTAAAATAACCTTAATGAGCAGTGACTTACTTTTTGAGAATCTCAGGAACCCGGCGCTTCTATTTTTTTTTCTTGGATTAATAGCGGTTCAACTGAAGAGTGATCTTTCTATTCCTGAAAACTCTTCAAAATTCATTTCGCTGTACCTTCTTTTTTCAATTGGTTTTAAAGGGGGTCAGGAATTATCACACAGCGCGCTGGGTTGGGAGCTGGTCAGCATATTAGTTTTTGGCGTTCTGCTGGCGTGTACTGTTCCTATCTATTCATTTTTCATTCTTAAAAAGAAGCTAGGTGCGCCCAATGCAGCGGCAATTGCAGCGGCATATGGCTCAGTAAGTGCGGTGACATTTGTCACGGCAGTGTCCTTTTTGGAGTCGCAAGAAATTGATTTTGGTGGACACATGGTTGCCGTAATGGCCCTTATGGAGGCCCCAGCCATTATTATTGGTGTTTTGCTTCTTGCGCTTTTTGGGAAAAGTCAAGATAAGGGTGCTTCTTTTGGTCATTTATTAAAGCACTCATTTACCAACGGAAGCGTCTTACTCATTCTAGGATGCTTGGTGATTGGTTTCCTGGCGAGTGACAGGCAAGCTGAGGGAATTGCACCTTTTACTACAGATATTTTCAAGGGGTTCCTGGCAGTGTTTTTATTAGATATGGGGATTACGAGCGGGAAAAAGCTGTCTGCGTTTTGGAAGAATGGAGTATTCCCCTTAATCTTTGCTGTTGTGATGCCTTTATTCAATGGAACCGTTGTGGCCTTTCTAAGTAGGTCTGTTACTGGCAGTCATGGAGATCAATTTTTGTTCGCCATTTTAGCTGCAAGTGCTTCTTATATTGCTGTTCCTGCGGCCATGAAGCTTGCCGCGCCAAAAGCCAATCCCGGCCTCTATTTGCCAATGGCACTGGCAGTTACTTTTCCAATCAACATAACCTTAGGCATGCCTTTGTACCTGTATATTGTTGAGTATTGTTAAGCCTTTTTTTTGGGGCGAAAGGGCCGCTTCATCTAGGCATTTGATCTTTATTTGATAGAGACCATTCGGATCTGTTTAGGACTGATGATAATGAATTCTGCTTCTGTGTTCTTTTCGGCATTCAGAACAGCTGCGAAATCAGCTTCGAACTCCAGAGGGACCTCTATGTTGATTTCGTCAAAATAACGATAGACTCCTGGCTCTATAAGTTTGAATGGACTTGTAACCTCGCTGGTAGAAGGACCCAAATAAACTTCATAATGCAAGTGCATAAGGAAGGTGTAATCATCTGCTACCTTCTTTTTGCTCAATTCTTTTATCAGCTTGTAGTTCGAGCTTGATCCATCTTCAGGAGGATTCCTGAGTTCAGTTTCTCTAATCTTCAAAATATAGGTGTAACCCCACTCGAAATTAAATCCTTCTATGTATCCTGAGTAAGGTTCAGATTTGAGGGAGAGGTCCTTAAAAAAGGCTCCATAGCTTAAGGTCTTGTAGGGCTCAACTAGTATTGTTTTGTTGGTCGATTTTTGAGCTTCAGATTGCATTGTGCAAATCAGAAGGAGTGGGAAGAGGAACTTTTTCACGGCTTCATTTATTACTAAGGTATCAATAAATACGCCAAGATATTCTGATCGAGATCTAAGACAAAAAGAAAAGCGCAATCAAATTTCTTTGATTGCGCCTTGCTCAATAATGTGTATTAAAGTCGAATCTTCGACCTTGCAAGTATGAAGAAATGTTGTGATTACTTAATCACCAACTTCTGAGAAGAATGTCTGCCTTCAATGATGGTTTCCAAGATGTATAATCCCTCTGATAGGTGATTGATTGTAATCATTGGATTAATGGTTGCTGTTTGTTCTTGTAATACAATCTCACCCGCTAGGTTGTAAATTGTAACTACTTCGATGTTTTGTTGTGAACGAAGTTGAACAACAGTATTCGCTGGGTTAGGAGAGATGCTAGGAAGCACAAAAGAAGTCTCTGGTAAGTTACTAACTACGCCTGCTTCTCCAAAAACATTGTCCCAATAAATAATATTTTCCTGATCACGTTCAGCGAAATCAAGAAACAAAACGAGCTGATCGTACTCCAAACCAATGTGTTCACTAAAGTCAAATGTAATTTGCTCCCACTGATCTACGAGCGTATTTGGAACCAAGATTTCACCCAATGACCAGTTGTCAAAGCGGACCAATTTAATTCCTACATCACTGATTACAGATTTCCAAACCATAATACGTATAATGCTGTTTTCTGCATCAATGGTAAATGTTCCGATGTCAGACCCGTGCATTGTTTCGCATCCTGCCCAAGGATTCCCTGTAGGCAAAGTTGTGTATTTAGCAACTGTAGCAGATGTGTTGATGCCTGAAGGATCAGGGTTTGCTAAGATCTCAATAGGTGGGTTCGTATCGTTTTCGAAGGTGACCCAATTCCAGTCAGCGCCAAATCCGTCTTCCTCGAAATCAACCGGGGCGTTTTGGGCTATTACAGCTAGCGATAAAGAAAATAGGAATCCAGATAGTAGAACTTTTTTCATATTCAATTTTTAGTAAGTGTATTAGTTACACTTTGTTAAATATACGAAAACATCTTCCTTTCTTGACATAAAACCACCATTTAACTTATTCACAAACACCGATGATCACCCCGATGCTGCCGCTAAGTTGTTCCCAGCTTTGAGTGGGATGATATGCGCGTGAGACAAAACCATCTAGATAAAGCGCATTTGTACATCCATTTAATTTGAAGAAGGTGGCGAAATCATAAAAGTTGATTGGGCTTTTGGACATTGCGAAAAGCACATTGCCATTGGGAAGCACACCTACACCGTTTCGGATGTTAAGATTTGAAGATCCTTCGTTGAATGCGGGATGGTATTCTCCATTGATCAAGAGCATTGGTCCAGATTGGGTAGCATAGCTGATACTGTCTGCGGGTATAAACTGATCTGTAGTTACTACAGACGCTTTCAATGTGTTTGTGAGGTAGAAAATACCATTTGGCTCAAGGTAAAAATTACCATTGGCGTTTTTTCGCTTGTTAACTTGACAAAGAACATCCCCTTGTTCAATGTACAAACCTAAGGGACGAAGGTCTTTCGTATACATGCCGCCGTTCATAGCAAATAGAAGTTCCTTTCCTTGTGAAGAAAGTGCTTCTTTTAGCGCACCAAGCGTCGTGTAGTTTGAACCGTCTTCGCGGTTCAAATACATCTTGATCTCGAGTTCTGAAGGATTTGCTTCAAAACTCAAGATGGCATCATTGTTTTCTGAGTCACAAAAAGAGAACAAGGCAAATCCGACAATGGCCGCAAGTAATGAAACAAATGTTTTTCGGAAAGCAGGAGGAGTAATCATGTTTATCTGCTCTTTAAAAAAGAAATTTTGAGTGCAAATAGATCACATTAAAAAAAGTGCGAAGAAAGAGGGAATTACCTCTTCAGTCGCAAATAGAGCTGTTCCACTTTGTCTCTTGCCCATTGGTTTTCGCGTAAAAACTTGGCACTGGAGTTAATGGTAGGATTGAATTGAAAACAACGAATGTCAACACGGCTGCTCATGTATTCCCAGCCTTTCTCCTCAACCAAAAAGGTGAGAATTTCTTTCAGCTTCACACCGTGTAATGGATTGTTGGGTTGTGTTTCAAGTGGATCGGAATTTCGTTCCATGCTTTGTAAGACAGATTAATGGTCTTTCTTCTTCGCCTTCTCTTTCTTCTCAGCGCGTTTCTCCTTGACCGTTTTAGCCGGTTCTTTCTTCACGTTTTTCTTTGCGTCTTGACTCTTAGCCATGATAAATTCAATTTATAGTTAAGGAACTAATGTAATTACTTAGGTGATTCAAATTACACTTTCTACAAGAAATATTATTGAGTCATGGCTTCTTCAAGAACCAATAAAGATTTAGCCTAATGGATGGGACCACATGAGATGATCTTTCATTTTGTGCAGTTCTAATTTCTGTAGCTGCTACATAAGCGGAATAATCAGCAACTTGTTTTCGATAGGCACAACCCAAATTGGCTTCAATTCCAACCAGTGCTTTTCTTTTGAGGTTTATTTCCCCAAAGGTTTTTCAGGTAAAGAGGATGAATTCGAAAGGCTATCAGCTTCGGTTTGTGCAATGCAGTCAAAAACACCAAACCCACAAAAGACAGCCAGGAAGCAGGTCCTGATAAAGTGATTTGTCTTATTCTGCTTGATAATCACATGTTTTTTCTCAATTGCCTTAACCCCTCATACACAACTATTCCCACGGCATTGCCCAAATTTAAACTTCGAATGTGCTCGCTGTGCAAAGGAATGGAGTAGAGGTGTTCTTTGTGAGTACTTGTCAGTTCTGTTCCCAGTCCTGTTGATTCTTTCCCGAAGATGAGGAAGGTGTTTTCTTCATAGGGGATTTCACAATAATCTTTTGTTCCATGACTGGACAGGAAGGCCATTGATTTATCTTTGTGCTGCGCGAAGAAATCATCAATACTTTCGTAGATGTGAAGTGAGATGTGCTTCCAATAATCCAAGCCGGCACGTTTGACCCGTGAATCACTGAGCTCAAATCCGAAAGGTTTAACGAGGTGTAAATGCGCTCCAGAAGCCAAACTCAGTCTTCCAATGTTGCCTGTATTGTTAGGAATCTCTGGTTCGAAAAGGACAATATTTAAGGGCATAAAAAATTTTTAGGGCGAAGATAGGGCATCGATAGACTTACCTGTTTTCGCACCTTAAATTTTATTGAAACTGTATAACACCAGAAGAATTCGCTGCATTTACTCTGAGTGAATAGAAATAGGTTCCTTTCGCCATTCCCTGTTCGGGTTTCCATTCAAATGTGGCGTTTCCAGCTCCAAGGTTTTCCTTATTCGCTAGTTCAGCAACACGTCGTCCGTTTTGATCATAAACATACAAACTCACTACTGAACTGGAAGTCAATTCCATTTCAAGTTGGATGAATTCAGTGAACGGATTTGGGAATGCATTCACTTCCATTGTTCCATTTGCGGCATGGTTCTGTTCTATGAAAACAGGCAAATTCGTTAATGCGTTGATGTCCAAATTCTCATCACCATTCTCATACACCAAGAATTGGAAATACACCAAGAACATTTCGTCTGAGGTGTTCAGTCCCGGGTAGACGTTTATTGGCGGGTCATTCGGATTGTGGGTATTGAATGAGGTATTGTCAAATTCTCCTTCGGCAATGAGGTTCGTCCAAGCGGGAATTATTTGCAATGCTTCAAAAGCATAGAACTGCTGCCATTCAAAGTCCCAATGCGGAACGTCTACTAAAGGAATGGTATCACCTTCCAAAGGCACACCATATGATTTGATTTTATGTCCGAGTAAGTGCATGTGTGGAAATATACTCAGCAATGATATGTCTTGCGGAATGGCATTGTATTCAGCCTCTACCGAGGTAACTTCTTCTGCTTGTAATTGAAAACTCCAGTTTTGAAGGATGGGGCTTGTGGTAATTTCTCTTAACGGAACATCGTCTTCATAGAAGTACAGACGTACTTTAGTATCATCTGTTTCGCCAGCGCTTCCTTCAGGAAAATGCATGGCCAAAACTAAGTTAGAACCTGCAGGAATGATTACCCCCATGTTCATGTCTACACCATCACTTGGGAATATTGTAGGAACAGCCCCAGGCGTGTATCCACCAATTAATCCGTCAGTTGGACCAACACAGTATCCGCTCAAATCACTCTCATATTCTCCTGTTTCGTCTATATAAAGAAGACAGTGGTGCACCACTTCCGGATTTCCCGGAACCACTTCAAATGCACGTAATTTCTTACTTGAAGTCAATCCTAAAGGCATTGAAATGCAGACATAGTCATCAGAAAAGTTCGTTGCCTGGCTTGTATAAGTAGGAATTTGAACTTCGAGATCAGGCGGATTCAAAATGAAACCATCTTCCGGATAGACAGGCGCAGGAGGTGCTAAATCAGGATTTCCTTCAAGTGATCCTTCGGCCATCCAATTTACAAGCGTCTCTATTTCGTCAGAAGTTAGAAGGCGCTCATGCGCATACGTTTGGTATGAAGGATCAGGACTCCATGGTGGCATATAGCCTGAAGAAGCTGCGTCTACGATAGGATACGCTTGTGCAGCAGCAGAGGTGTAATCCATTAACGTGAATGGACCTATTCCGCCGGGCCTGTGGCAGCTCGTGCAATTGTCATAGATGATTAACGCAACATCGTCTGACCAAGTGGTCTGTGCAAAAGTGAGCTGTGCTGATGTAATAAGCGCTATTGAGAGCAGAAGTTGTTTCATGGTTTTGGTTCGATAAATGAAAGGTAACGAAAGTTGTTGAAGCATCACCTCACTGCTGAATATAACCTATGAATATGAATGAGTTAATCTAAGAAATGAAGAAGGAGTGACAGGGTGTGAAAGTACACATCTGGAGCGCCAAACTGAACATTCACGTCTTGCAATGCATATGAATAATGCAGCTCAGGAAGGATGCGGAAATGCTTTAACGGCTGGTCAAGCCCAAGGCCGAAGTCGAAGGCGAAGTAATTGTCATATTGAAGTAGTTCTGAAGCTCCAAATTCAGGTCCAACTTCATTTTAAGTCGCGTCCATGTTTCATTCCCAATCTCTAAAGCAGGTGGCGTTATCTTCTACTACTTAAAATAGCCTATTTCGAATAGCTGGCTGACATCCTCTTGTGCTGGCTGACATCAGTCTACCACTACGGTGTTTTTTTGTCGTCACCAATGATCAGCCCCAACGGGCGGTCATAGGTGAAGTAGTTTGAGGTCCAATCATAGAAGGCCACAAATTTATTTCGAAAACCAACCAATGAAAGAATGTGAATGAACATCCACACGATCCAGGCGAAGGTGCCTTGAAATTTGAAACGAGGTAAATCTACTACGGCTTTCCGTCTGCCTACTGCGGCCATACTGCCTTTGTCATTGTATGAAAATGCTTCTAAGGGACTGTCTTTTGCTAAATTCAAGATGTTTTTGGCCAGTGTAATTCCTTGCTGCTGCGCAACGGGCGCAAGCATTGGAAGGCCTCTAGGGTCAGCCTCTGTTATGTGTGTTGCCACATCACCAATGGCGAAAATGGCTTCACATCCTGCAACGCGGTTGTATTCATCAACTGCTATGCGTCCGCCGCCAACAATGACACCTTCAGGCAAGCCATCAATGTGCGCGCCTTTTACACCTGCTGTCCAGACTACGGTGTCAGTTGAAAAGGAAGTCCCATCTTCCAATTCAAGTGTTGCTCCATCGTATTTGGTCACCCGCGAATTGAGGTTCACATCGATGTCTAGTTCTTGGAGGTATTGCAGGCTCTTTACAGAAGCCTCCTCAGACATCGCACCCAATAACTTCGGCGAAGCTTCGTACAAGTGAATGTTCATCTTCGTTAAATCTAGGTCTGGGAAATCTCTTGGGAGTACAAATCTGCGCATTTCTGCCAATGCCCCGGCGAGTTCTATTCCTGCTGGTCCACCACCAACAATAGCGATGTTCATGATTTCTTCCAAAGGCGAACGTCGGTTCTCTGCCAACGCTTTCTCCAAATTGCGGAAAACCACATCGCGTAGCTTCAAAGAATCTGGAATCGATTTTAACGTCAGCAATTTGTCTTTGATGGGTTCGAAATTGAAGAAGTTGTTTTGACTTCCTGTGGCAATAACCAAGTAATCAAATGTGATCTCTCCAATGGATGTATCGAGGGTATTATGCTCTGTGTTCACGCCCTGCACTTTCGCCAATCTAAAGGAAAAGTTTCTGTGCTTTCGGAAGATCCTTCTGACCGGATAAGCAATGCTGCTTGGCTCCAATCCGCCGGTGGCTACTTGGTACATTAAGGGTTGGAAATTGTGGTAATTGTGTTCGTCAATTAAGACCACTTGAACCCCTTTATTCTTGAGCGATTTAGCAATGGAGATGCCTCCGAACCCCGCTCCGATGATGACCACTTTCTTCACGTTGAATGTGCGTTGAGGTGAGTCACAAAGGTATGAAATTTGAAGGGGCAAAGGCATGTGATATAGCCTTTATCTCTGAAGAGCTTTACGCAATAAATTCGATGAAATAGATGCTTCTATAAAAGGAATAGGAACATCCCTCAAATACCACTTCAGGAACAACTACCAATTTGATTCTTGTTTTGTGTCTCTCCAACATTAGGGCGAATAAATCGTTTCTCGTTTCGACCTAAATTCACTGCAATATCCTATCTTAGTATTGAAACCGATATCATAGACCTGTGTTAAAATCAATCCTGCTTTTTATCGCCCTTCTGGCGTATTCTTTTTCATTCGGACAATGTTGCGATTATACCCTGGTAGGGAATGATTCTTATGGCGATGGCTGGAATGGTGCTTACCTAGATTTGTATGTGAACGGCGAAGTAATAGAGAGCTTTTCTGCCGTGGATCAAGGAAGCAGTTTTTTATTCGAAGTATGCGATGGAGATGAGATCTATTTTGAGTATTTCTCAGGTGAATATGAAAATGAAAACACGTGGTTTTTATTGGGTGGAGTTGGCAACCTAATCTTTGGAGACGGTCCAGAACCATTGGTAGGGATTTCAGAAACCTTTGTTACTGACTGTAGCATTGAATCTGATCCGGGAACCAATGCTTGTTCTGCCATTGAGGGCGAATTTGGATGTATGGAAGTTGATAATTCTACAGCGCCTGGCTCTTCGCTCACGCCTACATGTGCCAACTACCAAGGGGGAGATTTATGGTTCACATTTACAGTGCCTGAATCAGGAAGTATATTGTTTACTACTGAAAGTGTGGGTGACATGAATGACACCGGATTGGCGGTATGGACTGGTGAATCATGCACGGGGCTTCAACTAGTTTTATGTGATGATGATTCAGGACCAGGGTACCTTTCACTGGTTCCAGCGTTCAATTTGGAGCCGGGAATAGTAATCTATCTGCAAGTTTGGGGATGGGCCGGACAAACGGGTGCCGTGAACGTATGTGCCTTAGACCCAGGGACGGTTGAACTGGAATCTTCTGTGCTGCCTATTTTCTTGATTGAAACAGATGGACAAGTAATAGAAAATGATGAAAAAATTACCGCTGACCTTCGCGTAGTGTACAACGGACCATCCATTGAAAATTTCATGACTGATTTACCAACGGAGTACGATGGTAAAATTGGAATTGAGATCAGAGGTGCCACATCTGCTGGGTATCCTCAGAAACCGTACGGATTTGAAACGCGAAACCTTGATGGGTCCAACAACAACGTGGGACTAGTGGAAATGCCTGCTGAGAATGATTGGGTCTTACTCAGTAACTTCAATGACCGTTCTTTTATTCGAAACATACTGGCTCAGCACCTGTTTGAAAAGATGGGGAATTATGCTCCTAGGGCTACTTTGTGTGAGGTACAACTCAATGGCAATTACCAAGGGGTGTATGTCTTTGGCGAAAAAATAAAACGTGATGCAGGAAGGGTAAACATTGCCACCCTCAATGCTGATGAGCTCACCGGAGACGACGTTACGGGAGGATACATCCTTCAAATGAACTATTGGAATGACCAAAATAGCTGGGAACTGAGTTACAATCCGCCCAATAACCCAGATTTCGACGTGCACCTGCGGTATGAATATCCAAAAGCAGATGTGATTGCTCAGGAACAGAAAGATTACATCGCAGCCTTTGTAGATTCCATGGAAACGGCTATTTACAGTGAGAATTTTGACGACATGGAAACTGGTTACCGCCAATTTCTTGATGTGGAATCATTCATTGATTACTTCTTATTGAACGAAGTGAGCAGAAACAATGATGGATTCAAAAAAAGTCGGTTTTTCTTCAAAGACAAGTACAGCAATGGTGGGAAGTTTAAAGCCGGCCCTCCATGGGATTTCGATTGGGCGTGGAAAAACTTAGCGTCATGCGACATTTTTTCGAGTACAGAAGGAGAGGGCTGGGCACACTTGATAAATAGCTGTCCGACTGATAATTATACGCCTGAATGGTATGTGCGATTGCTACAAGATAGCACCTTCGGGAACCACATGAGGTGCCGTTACGACGAATACAGAGATGATTTTCTGAACATGGATTACCTCGGGAACTACATTGATAGTGTAGCCACTTTGTTGGTAGATGTGCAAGCACGTCACTACCAGAAATGGCCGTTTCTGGGCATTGCCACGGCGTCGCCTGAATTGGAACCCATTCCAGAAACCTATTTGGCGGAAATGGAATTTTTGAAAGATTGGATTGAAATCCGATTAGCTTGGTTAGATGAAAATCTTCCACAAGAGTGCACGGGCATTCCTATTTCTGTGAATGAAGCAACTAAACCTTCAGATAAGATTTATCCCAATCCAAGCACAGGCAGGTTTACGGTGAATAGCACCGCTGACTATCTTGAGATTTACTCACTTGATGGTAGACTAATGCAGTCTATTGATCTGAGTAATAGAGGATCACTGTTTGAGTTCACCATCAGCGAAAAGGGAATGTTCATCTGTTCTTTCCGAAGTGCGAATGAGGTGCGCTATCAGAAAGTGGTGGTAGAATAAATTAGTTGTTAATCAGGATATAAGCGTTCAAGGAAGTTGCTATCATGAGCCAGATGAGGTAAGGAGCAATTAAGAGCGATTTCAGCTTCAAGTCTGACCAGTAAAAGAACAGGAAGAATCCAACCAAAATGGTGAGTACAGAAATGAGGGCTAAGCCAAAGCTCACTTCTCTTAAATAGAAGAATACCGGATTCCAAGAGGCGTTTAGAATCCACTGCAATGCGAAAAGTCCGCCAAGTAATTTGATGTTTTTTGTGTCGCCCCAGAGGTAAGCCATGTAAAAGGAAAAACAAATCATGATTGTGGTCCAAGCAGCCCCAAATACCCATCCCGGAGGAGTCCATGGTGCTTGGTTAAGCGTTTGATACCATTCAGAACTTACGCCTGGCCCTGTGAAGAAACCTCCTATTCCAAGCGCAGCGAAATTGAGGACTAAGAAAATAATAAGTCTTATAATCATTGGAGAAAGGTATTATGCGTGTGTAAAAGAACCAAACTGAATTGCATCTTTATCTTGTTTCAGAACCAATTAAAAGTAATTTTTGAGAAAAGGAATGGCCTTCACAACCGCATTCAAAATGAACGGAGAAAGCAAGGTCAGGAGAAGTGTTACAAATAGGAATGGAAGCAAATCTCCCCATTTCTGAACCTGTTGAATGGGAGCAATCACCACATTTTTCATCCAGTAATACCCCAGTCCAGTAAGCGCAATTAGTAGGGCCGGGAAGTGCAAGAAGGGGTAATTAAAGAGGGTGGTGAAGAGCAGTGCCAGCAAAATCCGTTGCCGCCATTTCGTCATAGATCGAAAACGCTGACTGAGAGCGGGGATGGAATGTGCTGGTTTTTTGCCATTGAAAATGACATTTGCTAAAAGTAGAGTCAGTGTTATGACACCCATGACCATCACATTTTCTGTCACGAAAAGAAGCTGGTCAGACAATTTACCAGTCCCGCGAAGTATTCCAAAGGCTTCGCGAATTAAGTACTCAATCATTCCTAATCCGTAGAGACTAAAAAATGCAATGAAAAACGCCCAGGAAAGAGCACTGATAGTGAAGGTTCTCGATAAGGTTTTGCTAAAGAGAATGACTGCTCCAATGAGTACACAATTCCAAGGATGCCAAAACGCCCAAAACAAGGCATCGGAATACAAATCAAGGAACGAGTCTGATCTGCTGATGATGGGATAGAAGTCGAAAAATGCCAGCATTGGATATTGTGTTACGTTCTTTAGGTTTCGTCAGTCTAAGCTAATCTTCGGCAGATACGAGGGGCTTTTAGAGGTAGACAATTATTCGTCTCTGTTGTGTGGATAGTGATCAACCCCTGCCATTGGATTAAATCTCGCCCCTTCCCTATGCAAAGCTCCGAACCAAATCAACACCCCCGACAACAACTTTGTAGTCGTATAGAAGAACTTTGTAGACGACATGCATCGGTGCAGCTAGCTTTTAGAATTTAGAGCTAGCTTTTAGCACTTAGAAGGGGGCGTTCTAGAAATGGAAGTTTCTTTTTTTGCTCTAAAGTCTATTTTTAAACGCTACACCAATTTGCTCATCTTGGTTGAACGCAAGCGGTCATCCTTGTCAGAGTGTTATACTGTACTAGCGTGGTCGCGTTCCATTTCCAACACCTCAGAAACGGCGTATTCATAGGCTTCAATGCTTTTCGCTTTGGTGACTTTTTTCAACATTTTTTTTGGGTCCGAAAAGGATGTGGCGAAGTATTCCCAGAACGAATGCATCTTCATAGTAATGTGTTTCGGTCCAGAAAGTGCTGCTTCGAATTCTGCAAAGAGTGTATCATGAAATTTCCGAAACACCTCCATTCGATTCTCGGGGTAGATCGTTGTATTCGCCTTGATCATTTGAGGAAGGAAGGGGTCAGCGATGAGGCCGCGACCAATCATCCAATGGTCAATGCTTGGGAACCGCTCTTGCATGGCATGAAAGACAGGCACAGAAGTGATATCGCCGTTGTAATACAGCTTCAACGGGGTGTGGTCTATGCACCGTTGAAAAGCGTCAAGGTCAACACCGCCTTTGTAAAGCTGTTTGCCAATTCGAGCGTGTATTGCTACGTTTTTGATGGGGTACTTTTCCAATACAGGAAATACATCTAAGATTTCTGTGTTCGTCTCATAACCCATGCGCATTTTCATGGAAACGATGAGGTCGGTTTCGGTATGTACTTTATCTAGCACTGCGTCAATGCGCGAAGGATCGTTGATCAGTCCAGAGCCCATGCACCTGTTCACCACCATCGGGTAGGGGCAACCAAGGTTCCAGTTCAACTCATTGTAGCCGAGTGACTGCACGTATTTCGCCACAAAAAGAAATTCGTCAGGGTCATTGGTCATGATTTGCGGAATGACCGTTAACGTGGCATTGTTTTTCGGCAGTAAGTCCTTTTCATAAGCGGGCTTGATGACCATCTTTCCATTCAGGCGAATATAGGGGGCGAAGAAGGTATCAATTCCACCGAAGTAATGGTGAAACGCATTTCGAAAGCGGAAATCTGTAAATCCTTGAAGGGGCGAAGAAAGCAGTGTGACGCTCATAAAACAATTAGCATCTTGCCATTTTACGTTTCTTGCCAATGCGGTCTTTTTCTATAACTTTTTGGATGTAGTCATAAGCCAGGGGCACCTTGCAGGCTGTCCCGCCCATTTCAACACTAACCTTTCCAATCGATTTTGAAACCGTTTGGGCTTTCACGGTTAACTCCTTGATGTACGATCCAACTGCAATTATAAATCCGTTCATGACGTAACGCTCACGATTTTTGGCTGTGTGAATGGTCTTTTCAACTTGATCTAGAAGTTCACTGTATTTGGCAACGTCTAGCTTTTCATCATCATTGATGGAAGCGAAATTTGAGAGGGCGCTCCATCCTGCAGCGGCAATTTGTTCTTTATCAGAGGTAATCCATTTCATCCCGAGTTCAAATCCAAAATCAGTTTCTGCGGCTACCCAGGGAACGGTGAATTCACTGAGGTAATACCAGTATGCTTGATCAGCCCATTCATCCAGTTGTGCTTCTGTAATTTGCTTTTCATCGGCCATCAATCCGGCCAAATACATCGCGTCTGAATTCGCCGTTTTATAAAGCTGAAGCGAAAGTTGATGGTTCTTTTTCGTTTTCTTGAGCACCTTTTTGAGGTCGGCCACTTTGACACCAAAAAACGGTTCCTTGGCGCCATGACGCATGAGGGTGTTTTTGGTAGTTTCGTCTCCGTAGCCTTCTAATTCTTTGAGTACTTCTTGGGTGGTCATTGGGGTGTTCGTTGGAGGGACGAAGATACGAATGAGTTTTGAGAATTGTGAATGTGTAGGTGCGGACCGATGTCTGCCCATGTGACCGATGCCCACATAGAGACACGTTAAAGCTAGTTAAAGTTCTCGACTTCAATTACATCACCTTCAGCCATTTTTGCCAAGTGGATGGAGCCAACTCTTACGCGCACTAAGCGCAAAGTAGGAAACCCTACTGCCGCCGTCATTTTTCGTACTTGTCTAAATTTGCCTTCAGTAAGTGTGATAGAAACCCATGAAGTAGGTCCATGGCGGTCATCACGAACAGGTCTACTTCTGATAGGAAATGTGGGCGCTGGATCAAGCAACTGCGCCGCACAAGGTTTGGTAATGTATTTCTTGTCAAATACGCCAATCTCAACGCCGGTTTTCAATCTTCCAACGGCTGCAGCAGTAATCAGTCCGTCAACTTGGGCGAAGTATTGCTTTTCAATGGATTGGTCGCGAATTTTCTCACTCATCATTCCGTCTGTGGTCAGCAATAACAATCCTTCAGAAGCTTCGTCTAATCTTCCAATGCACATGGTCCCTTTTGGGAAGTCATGTAACTCACCCAACATTCGTTTTTTGCTGGTGCCTTTGGTCTGGTTCGTTATGAATTGCGAAAGGTAGCCGTAGGGTTTGTGCAGGATGAAATGGCGGTGTTGCATAAGGCGAAGGTGCTAAAAAGAAAGGCTATATTCCTCTCCAAACATCAATAATTCACAGTTTGATTTTTCAAACTTTTCAAGAACGAAACAAGGGCGTCTAGGTCATCTTGATTGTGATTCTAGCATGCACATGGGCGTGAAGGCTGATTTCCTCAATTCGAAATAATTTCCATCACCAGCTCACGTGTCAGTTTCTGGCCATTGGCTTTTTCCTTGATGGTCTCAAAAGGAAAACGGAAGTCGCAGCCTGATTTCCAATCGCTACACCCGTAGGCTGTTTTCCCCTTAATGAGGGAGCCTTTTCCACATTGCGGACAGGTAGGCATTTCAGCCTTGCTGGCCATCGGTTTGCTGGCTTTCGGTGCTGTTCCGCTTTCAAATGTGATGGCTCCATGTGCGTCAAGATTCAAGATGCCATCGGTTTTTTCGCCATTGACTACGAAGCCTTTGATCTTGGTGGTTGCTTTTTTCGCGATCAAACGTTCAACCTGCTTGTCTGTCAATTTCTTTTCGAGGTAAACGAAGGGGACTCTGAAATCACATCCCGCTTTCCATCGATTGCATCCAAAGCTTGATTTGCCTTTGAGGACTGTTCCTTCGCCGCATTTCGGACAAGATGAGGTTGAAGTAGACGTGGCAACTTTGGTTGTTTTTTTCTTTGCTGGGGCAGAAGTATTTCCGGTTACCATGCGCGGCATATTCCGTTCCATTCGCACCTCAACTACCAGGTCATCAACCATTTTCTTCATGTTAGAAATGAACTGGCGTGCACTGTATTCACCATGTTCTATTTCCTTGAGTTGCTTTTCCCACATCCCCGTGAGCTCAGCAGATTTTAGCAGTTGATTTTGAATGGTATTTATGAGCTGAATGCCCATCTCTGTTGGAATTACTTGCTTCTTTCTGCGTTGGGTGTATTTGCGTTTGAAGAGTGTTTCAATGATGTTTGCTCTGGTTGAAGGTCTTCCAATTCCATTGCCTTTCATCAGGTCACGAAGCTCCTCGTCTTCCACCTGTTTCCCCGCTGTTTCCATGGCGCGAAGGAGTGAGGCTTCTGTGTAATAGTTGGGCGCTTTGGTGGTTTTTTCAATGAATTGGGGGGCATGCTGACCGCTTTCTCCTTTTTCGAAACTGGGCAGCACGTTGTCATCGTCGTCTTTTTTCTCTTCGCTATCTTCTGAGTCTTTGGGCTCAGCCATAAATAGCACTCGCCATCCGGGTGACAGGATTTCTTTTCCTTTCGCCACAAATTTCACCGACTCCACCTTGGCGTCTACTTGGGTTTTTGATACCTTACAATCAGGATAAAAAACGGCAATGAATCTGCGTACAATGATATCGTATACCTTCTGCTCATCCATTGGAAGCGACATTTGCTCGCCGGTAGGAATGATGGCATGGTGATCTGTGACTTTATTGTCATTAAAGACCTTGGTTGATTTCCGAACTTTTTTTCCAATAAGTGGCTCCGTGTAGTTAGCGAAGTTCGTCAACCCCTTCAAAATTCCTGGGATTTTCGGATACATATCGTTCGGTAAGAAAGTGGTGTCAACCCTTGGGTAGGTCACAACTTTCTTTTCGTACAGCTTTTGAACGTGCTTGAGGGTGTCTTCAGCGGTAAAGCCAAATTTGTTGTTGCAATAGACCTGAATGGCGGTAAGGTCAAACAGCTTCGGCGCATATTCTTTGCCTTCTTTCTGCTCAACTTTGGTGATGGTAAGTTCTTTTCCTTGGACTTCGTTTAAGAGTTTTTCGCCCTCTTCTTTTTTGAAAAACTTCCCTTCAGTATTGGCGAACATGGTGTCTCTGTACTTCGTTTGAAGTTCCCAATAAGGCTGGGGTTCGAAGTTTTCTATTTCGTAATGTCGGTTTACGAGCATGGCTAGGGTGGGAGTCTGCACTCGCCCAACAGACAGTACTTGTTTGAATCCGCCGTATTTCAAGGTGTACAGTCTGGTGGCATTCATTCCCAGAAGCCAATCGCCAATGGCGCGTGAACTTCCGGCATAGTAGAGGTTGTCAAATTCTTCAGCCGGTCTGAGGTCTTTGAACCCTGTTTTAATGGCTTCACTGGTTAAGGACGAAATCCACAAGCGTTGCACAGGGCCTTTGTAATGTGCCTTATTGATGACCCACCTTTGGATGAGTTCGCCTTCTTGTCCGGCATCCCCGCAGTTGATCACCACCTCTGCATTCTTGAACAATCCTTCAATAATTTTGAATTGCTTTTTTACTCCACCATCGTCCATCACTTTCGTTTCAAAACGTTCAGGAAGCATGGGGAGGGAATTCAGGTCCCACCGTTTCCAGTGCGGCTTGTAATCTTCAGGAGTGCAAAGCGTACAGAAGTGCCCGAAGGTCCAGGTTACCTGATATCCATTGCCTTCAAAGTAGCCATCTTTTCGGGAGTTGGCTCCAATGATGTTAGCAATTTCTTTGGCTACACTTGGTTTCTCGGCAATGCAAACTTTCATTTGGTCTCTTTGATGCAAGAGGCAATTTACGAAAGCAGAGCGGGGAAGGAGAAATGAGTTTTCAACAGTGGGGATCACGTCAGTCTTCCCTAAAGGAAACAGTCGGGTTTTTTGCCTACTAAATTCTCTAGGTTTTCTCAGCTCCTTCCAGTTGTAGTTTCATCAACTGCTACATTTTTAGATAAGAGCTGAAAATCTTGTGCACTCATTTGCGTTTGAACCTTCCTTTTGAAAAGTCACGCTACCTAACGAAGCTCGGAAATGTGAGGCCATTTCACATCTCGATATTTCATTTTTTACTTTGCACAGTTGGTCGTATGAATGCCTTTTAATAGGTGATTTCAGTTTATGAAACAAAGTGTTTGCATGCGCTGAATCATGATAGCAACGTTTCTGACAGAATTCAGGGCGCTAGGCCCTTCCCGTTATTGATCCCGTAAATTTGGAACCATAATGGTGTTATTTGTTATTCCATCACTGAATATTCCTGCTTTTAGCGAAAATAGAAGGCGAAAAAGTCATCAAATTTAGATGTAGAAATTAAGCCGTTGAGCGGTGTTGTTTTATGTTCTATTGAACGATTAATCTTTTATTGTAGGTCCTATCATAGTAGGATGCTGTTATCAAATAAGTCCCAGGATTAAGTTTTTCAGAAGGCTCAATGGTGTGTAAATCAGTATGTTCTTTATTGGTGATTATGACTTTAGAGTAAATTTCTTTGCCTAGCATATCATACACAACTACGAGTACTTCTGCTACCTCGTTTTGAGATGTATTTATATTGAAGCGCTCTCCATTGTTTGGATTGGGATAGACATTAAAAATAAAATCATTGATCCCGTTAAATTCTACAGGCACCAGATTAGAATAGTCGGTGTCCCCATTGTAATCTGTTTGCTTCAATCGATAGTATGAAAGTCCACCTAGAGGAGTATTATCAAAGGCTAAATAATTTAAAACTTGTGCACTATTCCCGGCGCCATCAATAATTGCGATTGTTTCAAAGTTTAGATGGTCGCTGGTTCTTTCAATTGTGAAATAAGAATTATTGGTTTCGGATGCAGTAACCCAATTAAGCTGAACATGGGTATCTGCTGGCTCGGCAGTAAAACTTAACAAATCAATAGGTAAAAGAGAACTGGCGGAGCCTCCATTCATCCAAAGCTCAGAGAATCCAGAAATTGTAAAATCTACGTACTTCGCATTGGTAATAGTTGAATAGGTGCTTGTTGCTCCATTTGTAGATTGGGCGTGTACGGTTGCTCCTCCAGAGCCGCCATTTGAATCACAGTTATCAGTTGCATCGCTATTCACATTAAGAGGTCCACTATACTTGGTTAACTTAATGTCATTGATTGAGAAGACATCGTCCCATCCAGTTGAATTTGAATTGGCTGCGCTTTCTAGATTGTTATAATCAGAAGCTTCAAACGGGAGTCTCACTTGAACGGGCAAAGTTGGCTGAACACTAGGAGTTATAACCCAATGGCGTTCCATTACCGCGGTCTCATGCAATATAGCTGAAGTGGGGCAAGCTGGTATGAATTGATTTGTAGCATCTAGAAAAGAGGTAACGGAAACATTCCCAAGGTCTTGCCCGGCAGAATTAATCGATGCGATTAATCGTCCTGATGCATGATAGTAATGCACCCATCCGTTTTGATTAACATTACATGTTGCTGTTTCATTGTCATATGAGATGCTTGTGGTTGGAACAATTAAAGTTATCGTTGTTGACCCTGAAGGCACTGCTATACATGCGTTTGTGTCAATAATGCTTGAAATAACATATGTTTCTGTACTTGTTGGCGTAATGACAATGTTCCAATCTTCATTTCCAACACCTGTTGTTGTTTGTCCACTACTTAACTCCAATGTCCAAGCACCTACTGCTGTTACATTACCGCTCAATGTAATTGGCACCCCATGACAGATTGTACTAGAAATTGTGGTTAAACCGGCACTTAAGACGGCATGCAGAATTACGGTGATAGATCCTGTTGCGTAGATATGGTCGCAACCACAACCGCCCATTAATCGAATGCTATAGTCAAATGTTCCTGAGGTTAAAGCTATACCGCTGATGGTAATTGTGTTGGCTGACCAAGTTGCAGTAATTCCATCAGGTAAGCCTGTTATATAACCTATACCTGATGCACCTGTTGTTGTGTGGGTAATATTTATTAGGTCTGTATTGATGCACAAAGTTGGAGTAGATGATGCTTCGGTTACTGAGGTTGTAGCTGAAGTTAAAATCACACTAATTGTTCCAGTTGCATTCACAGCACCACAACCTCCTGTTAATGGGATACTGTAGTTAAATATTCCTGAGTCTATTGGTGTGCCGCTAATGGTAATTGTGTTGGCAGACCAAGATGCTGTTACTCCTTCAGGTAGGTCCGTTGCAGAACCTATGCCGGTTGCGCCTGTTGTGGTATGAGTGATGTTTGCCAGCGGATTATTTATGCATGATAAAGGTGTTGAAGATGGGATACTTGCGGTGTTTTCAATTCCTTCAGTACTTACAGTGATAGTTCCAGTTGCATTTGCACTTCCACAACCTCCTGTTAGTGGAATACTGTAATTAAATATTCCTGAGGATGTTGGTGTTCCATTTATGGAAATGGTATTGGCAGACCAAGCTGCTGTTACTCCTTCAGGTAGGTCCGTTGCAGAACCAATGCCCGTAGCCCCTGTGGTGCCGTGTGTAATAGCGGTCAATGTAGTATTAACGCACAAGGTTGGTGCTGATGATCCAACTTTTACTGTGTTAGTGCCTATAATATTTGCATTTTGTGTAGTGATGTCTCCGTTTGTTGAAAGTGCCCTCCCATTAAAGAGAACTGAATGATGTATAACAATTGCAGCATTATTGGCGACGATTATTCCTTGGAAATTGCCATTGCTGCTGATGGTAACGGCACCTTCTACCTGCCAAAATACATTGTTTGATTGTGCTCCTCCAACAAGAACAACCTGCGGAGAAGCCCCTGTAGTAAACGCACCCATTATACGGATCACAAATACAGCATCTGTAACGCCCCGCGCGTCTAAGAAAAGAGTGTCGGTAAGCACTGTAGCAGCGTCCATTGTGTAAACATGTGGAGTAAGTACTTGGCTATGTCCAAAGAGGACAGGATATAACAGAGTGATATCTGAAGGCAAGCTACTGAGGTAGGTATGAAGCGCACTCAAATCTAGACTTGCTTGCGCTGTAACAGCATCCGGTGTTGAATGTATAATCCCTGATGTACCAAGTGGATCAAAACCTGAAATTGTTCCATTGTTTATTCCAATATCACCAGTAATGGTTGTAGATCCTGTGTTAGTAGCTACACCATCTGCAGTTAGCAATGCGAAACACTCTAAACTACCCAAGGCGGGAGCTGGAGGCCCAGTAAAAATAGAATCAGCACAACCAAGGGGGATGCCAGCAGTTAAACCGCTTACAGAAATTGCTCCTGAAACGCAAAGCGCCCTGCCTTCAAGGTGAACACCAACACCAAGTGGAACTGCTCCAGCAACAATAATAGTGCCCTTGAAGGACGTTTTTGTTGCCATGCTCATCTGGCCATTGACCCTCCAAAACACATTGCAGGCTTTAGCACCGTTTGTTAATACAATGCTAGAGATAGCGCCAGTTGCGAATGCCCCGTTTACTTGAAATACAAAACAAGCATCTGGGTCTCCACAACCATCTAAAGTGAGTGTGCCTATAAGTGATGCAGCTCCTGGTACCAAATAAACATTTGGAAGCAGTGTTTGTCCTGCTCCAAGCACAAGCCCGAGTGTTTCACCTGGTATTTGACCGCTTAAATTCGTGTATGCAATGCCTAAATCGATTGCACATTGAGTGGTGGTAGCATTAGCAATATGCATTTGGCCATTTACATTTCCAAAACCTGAAACTGCACCTGAGTTTGTCCCCATATTTCCCGTAATTTGAGAAACACCCAAATTTGTAATTGCTCCTACTGACGAAAAG
>Ga0208903_1000682_pt1 | contig 24787 bp, 15 predicted proteins | sample AntAceMetag02UKJ_FD_184769 | JGI IMG/M metagenome (GOLD analysis project Ga0208903, IMG submission 184769) | Saline lake microbial communities from Ace Lake, Antarctica - Antarctic Ace Lake Metagenome 02UKJ (SPAdes) (version 2) | ecosystem: Environmental > Aquatic > Non-marine Saline and...
CCGGTTTTAGCCATTTTCAAATCTTCAACTGTTAAAAGCGAGCTAAGGGCATCGCAGGAAGAGAAAAAGAAACAACTGGCCAAAATGAGTATTAGGTGTCGGAACATGAACTTAATTTTTTAAATGTTGATAATCAATTTGATTTCTCATTTTCTCATACCTGGCAATAGCATCTTGCCTAAGAATATCGTTGAGCTCAACCTCCTTTGATTTAACTTCCAGGTGGGTCGCCATTTCCATCATCTTTTTGTTTTTAATTCGTTCTTGATAATAGATATCATGTTGCTTTAAATAATCAATCTCGTATTTTAATTCATGTTCTAGGATCAAATTGTCATAAGGCCCCTTTTTTGTTAATATTTTAGCTATTAATGGTGCAATCTCGATCATTCCAAAAATCAATATGATAAAGAAGGAAGCAATGTTATCTAACTTATGAAGAGCACGAATTTGGTCAAATAATCCATAAGTCTGGATAGAAGCCAGTTGCTTTTGTTCCATATCAATTAGTCTTTTAATTTTTAATTCTTGAGATGCCAGATTCTTGAACAGGGAGTCGGCTCTTTGACGCTCCTTGGTAAACTCGATTAAGAATTGTTCGTAACGAGATTTTCGGCTTTCACACTCTTTTCCGTAACCCTTAACTTTTGTGCCACATGTACCCAGACATTCACATTTATACTCATCATAGTATTGGTCACGAAACGCTATATTTTTTTCAATGTTTTGGTTGATTTTATCTTTTTTGGAATCTAAAAGGATTAAGTCTTGTTTATATTTTGTTCCTGCTAAGTGAATCATATCCATTCTTTCGGTTTGCAGAACTTTGGAAATTTCTTTGGAAAAAAGTTTGATTTCCAATGGCTTTGTGATTACGACCGCAATTAATATTGCAATTATGATACGCGGAACGGCTTTGATAAAGTCCTTCCACTTCGAATCACTAGTACGCATTGTTGAAACCAAAAAACGGTCCAAATTAAAAATTATCATCCCCCAGAATATTGATATAGGAAGTGCTATAGAGGGTGTCTCGAAAATCAATAAGAAGGCAAAAAATGATGATATCACAGATAAAATAGCGGTCAATAAAACGGTCATACCAATGCTGGCATATTTGTTTATTTCAAACCTTGGACAAGTGATGACGATATCGTAAGTCGCTCCTGAGCAAAACAGTAATAACTTCGTAAAGTTCGATATAGATTGATTCAAGTTCTTATTTATTTATAACAATCTTAATTTTTAATTTTTTAAATTACGAGTTGACCGGTAATAAATAAGATGCAAAGTAATAATCGGGAATAATAACCAAATAAATGCGGTCAAATGAAGGCCATAAAAGATTAGGAGATGAAATTCGTCTAATTTATTAAGGGGAGTGAATACAACATTCGATACGGACTTCCAAATAAATTCCACGGTTGCTTAATTACTTAATGTGCCAAAATAACTAAAATCGTTTAATTTTAAGAGCTGGTCCAAAGCATTTTAGTACCTATTCTTCTGGAGGGTATACTTAGAGTTTTTTGTGCCTATAATTTATTCCAGGAGGGTCCAATACACCAAGGCTTGCGGCACACTGGAAAAACTATAATCTTGAGCGAGATTTCAATTACCCAGAAGCATAAAAGCCATCATGTCTTTCTTTTTGCTCTGCCATTTGGTTAGTGCAACAAAGTATTGGCAGTTTGTTTTGGGTCCAAAAGTAGATAGGATTTTGAAAAGGGCCTGCTTAGATATTAGGAAAGTTATGAGATTTATTTTTTGGGATTGGCTCTGACCGAGGTGAGCTTCATTTTACTTCTTCAGAACGTTTGAATATAAGGTCTAACCAAAATACCTCCTTATATTTTAAAAGGTATTACTGCGAGCGAGATATTTGCATAAGTACCAAGGTCTAGGGGAGTTTTTTTGGGTGGAGCCTTCTAGGGTAGTGGATTTTCTATCAAAACGGTTGGTCGACATAACAATGAAAAGACGATTGCCCAATATGTCAAAAACCAAGGAAAAAAAGGAAGAATATGATATTTTGTACTAAACTGATGAGTTGAATCTATGCTATGAACACATCATGGGCCTACGCCGAGGATTAGTAACTGTTTTTTACGTTGAGGCCCTTAACCAATATTCCAATAGAGCACTGGGTTTTCCTGCATCTTTTTTGTGCTGGGCACAAATGATTGGATAAATGCAAGTTGTTTATACATTAAATCGGCTAGTCCTTTCCTTAGTACTAGCGGATAAAAAAAGGGTTGGTTAATAGTAGTACACCTTGAAAGATTAGCTTTTTTGCCGGACGGCCGCGGAAAGGTAGTTTTCTGAGCCATAGTAATGAATAACCGTCCAAGATTACCGTTTAATTTACGTTTAGGGCTATTGGTGAATACCTTTTGGAACAGAAAAATAATAGGGATGTCCAAGGAAGGAAAGTACAATTTGGAACGTGTTATACCCAAAGTAAGTTGGGATTGAATAGTGAAAAAATAACGATGAAATCGACAAAAAAATAAATAGGACTATTTTAAAAAGAGATAGTTGTATGAAGCCAACTGACCATAGTACTTGGGCCGAAGGCAGTGTTGTTGCTCGGGGCTTTTTTTGACGTTAACAATTTTGCCTGTTTTCATTTGGTAGGAGTATCTCTTAATATCGTAATGGTTTATTTTGTTTTTTTTAAACTAAAAAGGAACAAGAAAGGGCTAGATAAGGTTGAGATACTCGTATTGTGTGAAATAAAAAACAACATACTCAAGTACGCCAGTTTTTTTTAATATGTAGAAACTTTAAAAACCTTTGTGAGGTTTTTAAGAAGCTTGCATAGGCTTTATAAGTCTGTCCTGACCTATTTTGTTTTTCGCTTGAACCTATTTTCACATCTTCTTTAGTGAAGGTGTAAAAGGTGATTTTTTTGTGTTGTTTTCGGTCTAAGGTAAACAAGCTAAAATCAAAGGTTGTATCCTTGGAGATTTCAAACTCATGATTTCCTTTTAACGGAAGGGTTCCTAAAGAAATTTCATTCAATTTTCCGATTATATTAAAATCCCATTGTATTCTTACCAATTGGTCGATGTAAACACCATAATGATCTTGTTGTTTGTCAGATCCTTTAAGTTCAATGAATTCGTTTAAAACCAAGTCGAAAACTAAAACAGAGAATTTAATATCCTTTGTTTCCAAAACTTTGATAAATACATGTTTTGTAACAAGTCTATCTTTATTTCTAGCGGATATTGAAAACTTCGTATCTTTTGAAGGCGAAACATATAAGGTGCCCTTGAGCGGAATATCCCCAGGCTCTGGAGCCATATTTACGTGGTACGCATTTAAAACTTCCCAATTCAATGCTACCTCCTCATTTTTGTAAATAATGGTTCTATCGGCAGCAAAATGAAGGGATATTTCACCACTTAAAAGTTCAATTTTAGTTGATTTCATCAAAATTTGTTGAAATAAACTCATTTTAGACCTTACTTCAATTTCTGCATTTTTTGATGGTTTTGACTTTAATCTATCAATTAGGATGCAATTATCAAAAACTCCAAAACAAAGGTTGGATTCAAAAGACATTTCATTCTGATGCCAATAGATAGTTGCACCACCATCAATTAATCTCTTAAGTAGATTTACGGTTTTTAATGATTTCTTATCCGAATTTGAAATCAAAATGATTTCGATCTGGATATTCTCAGTTAAAATTTCGAGTAAAGTGTCCGAAAGCAGAAAAATTTCAAAGGCATCCATTAAAAGTTGTACCGAATATTCCGCTCTTGAAATTTGTTTCTTTAATTCAAAATAAATTTCCTCGGTATTGTGAAATCTAAACAATTATCGTAGGTTTAAAATTTTATTTTTTGACAAACATAAATAATTAAATGTATTGTATTCAGTTTTAACCCAATAAAAAAAATATGTCAAAGCCCTCAAATATTCCGTTCTTGGGTATTAAGCCTTATTCTGAAAATGAATCCGATTTATTTTATGGCCGTGAGGAAGAAGTTGAGAATCTTCTTCTAATACTTCAGAAAAATAAATTGTTAACCATTTCGGGGGATGCGGGAAGTGGGAAAACCTCCTTGATCAAGGCAGGATTAATACCTAGACTTAAAGCCGGTTTTATTGGGCAATCCGGTAAAGATTGGTCTGTTGCCTATTTTAGGCCGGGAATAAACCCGTTATCAAATTTTGCGCATTCGCTAGCGCAAAATGATGTTATGAGCATTGAAACAAAACCTAAAACAACAGATTACGAATATTACCTTGATAAAATCGAACAATCGGGAGCGACAGGAATTATTGATGTCTACAAGCGTTCGGAGATCTACAACAAGAGGAACTTATTGATTGTGATCGATCAAATCGAAGATATGTTCAAGTTCCCAAAGTATTTCGATGCCTCTGTTTCCGAAGATGATAATGTATTAATGGATATCGTTTATCGTTCCGTATCCTTCAAGAATATTGCAATTTATTTTTTAATCTGCATTGAAACGCCTTTCCTTACCAAACTTGCGTCTTATCCAAAGCTTCAGGAAATTATAAGTAAATCCCAGTACACGATACAAAATTTGGATTTCAAAATGTTGAATAAGATAATAGAAAAGACGTTTAACAATAAGAATGTACATTTTGAACCCAAGGTCGTTGAACACTTCAGTGAGGTCCTAAACATAGATGCAGGTTATTTACCAAACCTTCAGTTTTTGTTTAAAAAATTATACAATACATGTGTCTCGGAAAGTGCTACCTACCATTACATCGACTTTGAGGAGGTAGATAGTTTTGGGGGTATCGAAAATGTCATTTCTCAGGAGCTTGAATCTCTTTACAACGCATCGAGTACAGCAGAAAAAAATTACTTCAATCTATTTTTCAAAACGCTTGTAAATGCGGAATCATCTAGCGCAATAGCCTACGAAACGGTGCTGAACATATCTAGATTTATGGATTTGGGGTTAGACGAATTATCAAATCTGATTCAGAAAATAAAACGTGAACTGGACCATTTTATTGATAATTTTGAACCTTCGATATCAGGTATTTCCAAGTCTAAAACCCATACTATTGAGGGTAAGAATATCATAACCTTAAAATATCAAAAGTTATTTAATTGGGAAAGAAAGCTAGTTTGGAGTCTTGAAGAATCGGCCAATTTCCAAAAATATAAGTCGTTTGCGGAGGATGCTATCCGAAAAGGTGCAGGAGAAGTAGACTTCTTAAAAACCCCAGAGCTGGAAATGGCCATTGCTTGGAGGGATAACCCCCACCATACCAAGAACTGGGCCCAAAAGTACTCTTTAAATTTTATTCAGACGGTCGAGTATATTAATCAAAGTGAAAAGGATGATATCCGAATAAAAAAAATCAAGGACGATCAGATAAAACTGGAAAAGCAAAAGGAAAGAACCAAAAGAAAATGGTATGCTATTGGAGGTAGTGTGAGTCTAATTCTTGCTCTTTTTGCCTTTTATATGAGTACTAAAGCCGAGCTGGCTAGGAAACTTGCGGAAAAATCTCAAAATGAAGCGGTTATTCAAGCAAACGAAGCAAGGGAAGCTAAAATCGAGGCGATAAATAATTTTGAAAAGGCAAATGAATACCTTTCGGACTCCGAAAGAAATTTAAATAAGGCCAATGTTGAAAGGCTAAGGGCGGATAGTAAAAATGCAGAACTGATAAAAACTTTGAAGGAAGTTACCGCATTACAAGAAATTGAGGTTGAACAAAAGCAAGAAATTGAGCGAAAAAATGAAAGGCTTAGCGAAGTCATAGAAGAAGTCACCGATAAGTCGAATAAAAACCAAATTTTAAAGGACTTAATTGAACTCAAATCTGGATTCAGGAAATTGACCATTCAATTGAATGATGCATATGACGACAATGATAAGGTCAAAATAAATAAATTAATTAATGAATCCCTTACCAAACAATCGCTTTTTGATTCTCTTATGGCTACGCCGAACCTTGGGACGTACATCAGTAATGAAAATGCTCTTGAAATCAACCAAAAAACCTTGTCTATACTAGAGGGTTTCTCAAATTACAGTCAAACCAGTATGAGGTTGGTAAAAACCAACAACTACTCAATAAGAACTTTCAGCATTTACAACAATGAATTAATTGCTTACGCTGGCGATAAAGGAGAGATTAATTTTTATGATATAAAAAAGGGTAAAAAAATTGATAAAACCATCCCGATCGCGCAAAATAACATAGATGATAGGATACGGAAGGTCATTTTTGATTCTAAAGAATTATTGATCGTAACTACATTTTCAGGAAAAGTATTCAAAGTTAACCCTCAAACTTTCACCAAAGAGGAGCTTGCTTTTGGACAAAAAGGGTCAATTATCGACTTTTTTATAGACGATGACTCTAATAAACAGTATTTGGTTATGGAAAATAAGGTAATATACTTTGACGATTACCGGATTTCAAATACAGGGTTGGACATTAGTGGGATCGTAGCTGCCACGTATTATAAATCACATTTGTTCTTGGTTTTAAAGGATAAAATTGTTGTCTATAATTCAAATGGAGAGCAATTTAACTTACCATTAGGTAATGAGTTCAGTAAATCTGATTTTAATCAGGTCAGCAATATATATTTTTCTAAAGATTATTTGTTTTTAGGTTTAAATTCTGGAAAGGTATTTTGGTTCGATTTTGATATAACCAACATTGCAAATCAGACTATTTCAAGATTTATCGATTTTTTTGAGATCCATGAGAGCAAGGTCAGTTGCATCTATTTTGACGAAACTCAAAAGATCCTTTACACTAGCAGTTTGGATACCAAAATTGTCCGTTATGATTTCAAGCTGCCGCAAGAAGAAATTAAAGCCAATTTTATTGAACTTGTGGGTCATGAAAAATGGATTTGGGACATGAAAACCTATAATAATAGGGAAAACAAAAAGATGTTGATTACTGCGGATGAAGATGGTAACCTTTTAAGTTGGTATACCGAAACCAAGGATTTAACGGAACGTATAAAAATGTTGTTGGATAATTGATCCAATTCGTTTAAAACAGATCAGTGTGGTTCAATAAAAATTTGAAATAGGGAAAAAATGCTTTGTTATGACCATATTTAATTGGGTCGATCGGTCTTATTCCAAATAGAACCCCATTATGGGTCAAAAAGCTTAGTTGTCCAGTCTAGTTTGTAGTCACATCCTCACATTTGGCCTCTAGGTTTTCAAGGAATTTGAATAGGTCCATGTAGACCATCAAATGCTAGCATATCACGGACATCATGATGGGGTAAGTCCATTTTATTGCTGTTTTGCGTTGAATAACCGGCATCATGAGCTGGATTATCAAGCCGACACATATCTGTATCTCGATGGCATTTTGATTGTCCCCTAGAAAGTATTTCAATGGGGGGTTCTGCCAAAGGCGCTTTAACATGGTCCCGATCTGCCACCTGTTCTTGTGTATTGTTACTTACCAACTACACCACCATGGCGTTTATCATGGTGTGCATCTTAAATACCGCCTTTTTTCATGCCCTTGAGGGGATTCTGCCCACACCTTTGAGAATGTCGCTAAAGCGTGTTATGGTTTATAAATTATCGATTTTAAGGTCGTTTACCACTGGTACACAAACCCTGCTGTCTACTAAAAAACGATGGTAACGCCCGGATAAGAAATAATGGATATCGACAAATACTGCAAAGCTCCTTCTCTTTTTGGCATTGGATAAGGTACGGGTTTTGAAAAGTGATTTAGCCCCAAATGATGGATTTTGCCTTCAGAAGCAAGCATGATGCTAGATACTTGGCGAAGCGGCCCGTAGCCCCTTGTAACGGTAAATACCATAGTGACCAAATACTCATAGGTGGCGAACTTTTTGATGTGCCCGTAGCGGTTGTGCTTTTTGACTGTCTGGTAAACATCGTTGGGCAAAATGAAATTTAACACCTCTTTGATAATGGGTTGTCCGCTAAAGTTTTTACTCGTATTACTATCTCGATTGTGTGGTAACTTTAAGATATACAATAAACGTGAGGTCCTACCTTGGAAATCCCACTTCTATAACCTTTTATCAGACGTCAATTATTTTTGTTATAACTTTGTCCAATCGATACAAAACTCTGAAAATAATTTTTTAATCGATTTTGGAGTAGCTTCAACGTGTTAAATTCTTATGGCTAAATGTGTATGTAGTGGGGCTAAGATTTCCTGTTCTTTTGGAGCGGGCCCAAAATCAATGCTCGTTCTTCCTTTAAATAGAACTTTGACAGCGAATATAAAGCCTATAGCTAATGCTTTGGATGTGATACCGTTTATCAATATTCCTGCATTTGGTCAATGTAAATCACCATTAAATCCGATGAATTGGAAAATGGCCGGTCCTGTACCGGTCTTCGTGCCTTCATCCTGTATACCCATACCCATAGCTCCGTGGAGCCCTGCGGCCAAAAAAACTAAATTGGCCAACCAACCGGTTGTTTTGGAAAATAGTAAAACATCCTGCATTTGGGCCGGTTCAATAAAAGTAGAAAACCCAGGGCAAGTAACAATCGATTGTAAATAAAAAAGTAGCCTTAAGTAATCTTATTTAAATCTAAAGGGTTTTGATGAAAATAGTAGTCATTACCAAATGATTTACGGTTTTGATATGGATACGATATAATCCTCAGACTGCTTTTTCTGCTGTAATAATCGGTTACTTTTTTTATTTTGAGCGGATATTCGCTCGGCTATACCTAGAAGGCTTCACTTATTACATAGCATGCTTAACCTAGGTTTTTAAATTATACATTTAGCCAAAATAAAATAAATAACTATGGCAACAACTTTGGCTACTCCTGGGGTTTATATCGAGGAGAAAAGTTCCTTTGGTTCGTCTGTAGTACCTATACAAACTGCTGTTCCGGCGTTTGTTGGTTATACGGCTAGAGCATCAAGAGGCACTAAATCTTTAGTGAACAAACCAACGCGCGTCTCTTCATTTGGACAATATCTTGAAATGTTTGGAGGCGCAGCACCAACAAAATTTAGCATTAGTGAGGATGAATCCAGTGATTTGGGATTCAATTTAAGTTTTGTTGATGGAACTAGATTTTTAATGTACGATTCAATCCGACTGTTTTTTGCGAATGGTGGTGCTGATTGTTTTGTAGTTTCTGTTGGAAACTACAGTGAATCAATTGATGCGACAAAATTAAATGATCCTGCCGGCGGAGGAATTGCAGCTTTGGAAAAATATTTGGATCCAACCATGTTGGTAGTGCCTGATGCAGTGCTTTTATCCGAAGCCGATTGTTTTGCAATACAAGCAGCGATGTTGTCACATTGCGGGTACAAAATGAAGAACCGTTTTGCAATTCTTGATGTTTATAACGGTGACAAGGAAAGGACTTTTGATGAGTCTGACGTCGTTAGTCGATTTAGGGAAGGTGTAGGCTCTAATTTTTTACAATGGGGCGCTGCTTATTATCCCTTTTTAAATACGGCAATTGTCAAATCCTCTGAACTGGACTATTCTCGGGTGGCGAATGCCGAAGATTTGGTTGAAATATTGACTGCTGAGGTAGATTTAAATTTGGAGGCTGACGGAATTTCAGAGGCTAGAGCAGAAGGAATTAAAGTTGAGATAAATAAAATTTTGACTACAACGGAGAAGGATTTGATTAAGTCATTGCAATCTACCCTAACCGTAATTTCTCCAAAAATCAATTCTATCCTGGACGATATGAGGGATAAGATGAACCTTCTTCCTCCAAGTCCGGCGATGGCGGGTGCTTACACCATGTGTGATAATAGTGTCAATGTGGCAAAGTCCCCTGCAAATATTAGTCTTGGCTCTGTGATTGCACCAGCGGTGAATATCAATAATGAAAATCAGGAGGAACTAAATTTACCATTAAACGGTAAGGCGGTAAATGCAATTAGAAGTTTTACCGGCAAAGGTGTTCTTGTTTGGGGTGCCCGAACCTTAGAGGGTAATTCCCAGGACTATCGCTACATTAGCGTAAGGCGGACAATGACCTTCCTAGAGCAAAGTATTAAATTTTCTGCTGAGGCCTTCGTGTTCTCCCCAAACGACTCAACTACGTGGTCCACTTTAAATGCTACGGTCTCTAATTTTCTTAACAACCAATGGTTGGCTGGCATTTTGGCTGGTACCTCACCAGAAGATGCTTTCGAAGTTTCTATTGGTTTGGGAGAAACGATGACAGCAAATGATATTTTGGATGGAGTGCTTAAAATGACGGTGAAAGTTGCCATTACAAGACCTGCAGAGTTTATCGTAATTACTTTTGAACAACAACAACAAAAATCATAATTTATAAATTTTTAAATACATATACATATGGCAGTACCAACACCAGGAACAGGTGCAGACCAGGATCAGTTTTGGCCTTTACCAAAGTTTTATTTCTCTGTAGATATAGGAAATGAAACTGATTTGGCTTTTCAAGAGGTAAGTGGGCTTGATTTTGAAACGGAAGTAATTGAATACAGACATGGTAATAGTCCAAGCTTTAGCACTATAAAGATGCCCGGATTGATGAAATATGGCGATGTGACACTTAAGAAAGGAGTCTTTGCAACCGATAATAAGTTCTATGATTGGATTAATGCAATTTCTTTGAATACTTATGAAAGGTTGACCGTAGTAATTCGATTGATGGATGAAAACAAGGCAGCGCGAATGACTTGGACCTTGACCAATGCGTTTCCTCAAAAAGTTACGCCTACTGATATGAATTCTCAATCTTCCGAGGCCGGTATCGAAACATTGGTCCTGACCCATGAAGGTATTACACAAGCTTCTGCTTAGTCTAGGTTCTAGACAGTATTTAAAGAGTTAGCATAGTTTTATTTCAAAGTTTAAATGTTAATTGCGAAAATAGGCGTGACAGCAATAGGTTCACGCCTGTTTTTTTATTAAACATTATAGAGACTACAGAAGCCTCAAAAAAAATTTTAAAATTACGATGAAAGTAAACAAGGATGATTACCCTGCTCTGGGCTATAATTTTAAAATTACTTCCATGTATTCATGGGGCTCTGCACAAGGAATTATGAATAACGCAATTTTTGGTCCAGATGAGTCCTATTTTCAATCTGTTTCTGGCATTTCAGCTAAAGTAGGGGAGGATGTTCAGGTAAACTCCGGTATTAATAACAGACAATATAAACTCCCAACCACCACCACCTATGATGACTTAAAGTTGGTCAGAGGACTTGTTAAAAAGTCTTCTCCTTTGGGAAATTGGTGTAGGACTTTTTTAATAAAGGATGTTGTTTTTTTTTATGGGGTAGAACGAAAAACAATAAATGTGATGTTATTGGATACCAATTCAAAGGATATTATTACAACTTGGTCGTTCTATGACTGTTATCCTAAATCGATTGAAATAGGTACTTTTAATGCCGATAAGTCCGAGATTGCTATTGAGACCTTGACTTTGGCATATTCTCATTTTAGTCAAAAAATATCTGGAGAGTTTTTTAATCCTTTTAATTACCTGAAATAAATGGCGGTTCAAATAAAAGAAATTATTATTCAGGGGACAGTAGGTCAAGGTGGTCAAATGACTGAGCATAAACTTTTGGAGACCATTAATAATCAGATTTCGAAAGGAGCAAATGGTTCCGGTTTGAGTGAGATCGATAAGCGTCAGCTTATAGAAGAGTGTGTTCATGTCGTTCTAAAGGAATTGGAATATAAAATTGGCTATTAATGAGTGTCTTTGCCAGCCCTCTATCTATTACTGGATACAAATATCCAACCTTTAGTATTTTTGGATATATTGGAACTTATTATCTTCAATTGAATCCCGCTGATATCTCGATTACCGTTGGACAAAATGAGGAGGAACGAACAGAGGGAGCCGATGCACTGGGCTCTGCCGTTACCAGTAAGGCTCCTGTTCATCTTCAACGTACCTTAGACTTTAGCTTTATTTTGGATAATACGGGAGCGGTACCTTATGCTCCGGATGGAATGAACTTCTTTTTTGGAAATATCGCGCAGTCCATAAAGTCCTTGGAGAAACTTACTGTTGAACCGGTTTCTTCAACTCATAGACCTCCTTATGTTAGGGTAAGTTGGGGTTTGGGCGCAGTATCCATTTATGGATCGGTGTCTTCTTTTAAATACGACTATACATTCTTTGATGGTTATGGGATTCCGCTTAGGGCAAAGGTGACTATGTCTGTTCAAGATTTCGATAGTGATGGCGCCTCCTTATTTCAGAGCCCTGATATTACTAAAATGCCAACAGTCAAGGATGGGGATAATATTGTTAGATTATCGGAGGAATATTACGATGATAAAAAATACTATGTTAAATTAGCCGAATTCAATGGGTTGAGTTCTCTTAGAAATCTTAAAAACGGTTCTTTGATACAAGTTCCACCATTAAACTAATCCTATGTCGTTCATTCTTGGAAACAGACCTAAAGATTCCGTAGACAAGCCTATTTCATTTGATATTGCAATTGACGGTAAAATATTAAATTCAAAATATCAGGTAATTAAAATCAATGTCGATAAGGCCATCAATAAAATAAGTAGGGCTAAAATTTATATTTCTGGGGGAGATGCCTACCTAAACACCTTTGATGAAACGGAGGATAGCACCTTCTTACCTGGTAAAACTGTTCAAATAAGTTTAGGCTATGAACAGGATAATGATCCTGTTTTTGAAGGAATAATCGAAAATTTAGGTGTTTCCCTAAAAAATGGATTCGTTACAAAACCTTGGCAGAGTTTAATGATTTTGGAATGTGTTGATGTGGCGGTCAAATTAACTAATAGTTATACATCCGACATTTACGAAAAAAAGAAGGAGAGTGAAATCATGGCAACACTCCTTAAGGCGGTATCAGGATTAAAGTCTAAAGTTGACACAACCACCGTGACCCATCCTTTTTTTCCAAAATATAATTCCAATGATTGGGATTTTATTTTATCAAGATCAAAACTTAACGGCCTTGTGGTGTTAAATTCTGATAATGAAATTAAAATCTCAAAACCCTATAAAATGGTGTTTCTGCCAGAATTGACCATCACCAACGGAGAATCTACGATTAATTTTGATGCACAAATTAGCTCTGGTACCCAACTTAGCTCGGTTTCTTTGGATTCGTGGAACGACTTCACCAATGCTGTAAATAAAAGTAAAGCTGTAGAACCCTCTTTGGTCGCTAATAAAAATATCACTGGAGCTACCTTGAGCGCCTCCACAAGCCAGAAAGCCATCAATATAAACATCCCTCAAAGGATGGAGGTGGCCGAGCTCAAAGCATTATCGGGAGCAATACTTCAAGAATCACGTCTTAACCGTATAGTTGGTAGGGCGAAATTTAAAGGATTTCCAAAAATTTCCATAGGGTCGGTAGTGGCTCTTAATGGATTCGGCAAGAATTTTGACGGTAATATTTATGTTACCGCGGTTTCACATCAGTTAGAGGGCGGTGTTTTTACCACGCAAATTGAATTTGGATTAAGGAAAAATATATTCAACTCCACCGATATCGATAAGACTACTTTTATAAAACCAATTACGGGTATTCATATAGGAACAGTAAAAAAAATCGATGCTGACCCGCTTAACGAAGGAAGAATACAAGTACTATTACCGGCATTAAAGAATACAGGAAATGGAATTTGGGCTAAATTATCCCAGTTTTATGCCACATCTAAAGCTGGCGCTTTTTTTATACCGGAAGTAGGTTCCCAAGTTGTGGTATCATTTATTGCAGAGGACCCACGTCAGCCATTAATTTTAGGTACTTTATATACCAAGGCCAATGTTCCCTATACAAAAATCACAAAGGATAATGCCAAAAAGGCATTTGTGTCCAAAAGTAGCCTGATGCTGGAATTTGATGATAAGGATAAAATCATTACAATAAGTAGTCCCAAGAAAAACAGTATCGTTATTAATGAGAAAACCAAGAGCATTACCATTACCGATCAAAATAAGAATGTGGTTAAAATGGCCGATGACGGTATTGCCCTAACCAGTAAAAAGAATATAAAGATTACAGCTGCCGGTACTGTGACCATAACGGGTTCAAAAGGCGTTACTGTAAATGGTAAGGCAGGCTCTGGTGTCAAAGTCGATGGCAGCAACGTTAATGTAAGTGCAAAGTCCAGTCTTAATTTAAAAGGGGGGGCAAAAGCTGGTTTGGTAGCATCTGGAAAAGTAACCGTAAAAGGTGCATCCGTCGCAATCAACTAATACTAAGATTATGGATCAAGAAAAATCATTTTTAGGAAGAGGTTGGAGTTTTCCTCCCACGTTTGGCAAGGAAAAGGCAGATATAGAAATGGTAAGCATGGATGAGGATATAAAACAAAGTTTGACCATTTTTTTCAACACCAAGCTAGGAGAGCGGATGATGCGATCAAATTATGGTTGCATCGTACATGATTATATGTTTGAGAAATCCGATGTAAGTACAATTGAACGACTTGCGTTCGAACTTCAACAAAGTATTCGGTTTTTTGAACCTAGAATACACGTTCAGGATGTCCTTACCTCTAAATCGGACAGTATTAATGGACTTATCCATATTCAGATAGAATACGAAATTTTATCGACCAATGTTAGGGACAATATTGTTTTTCCGTTTTATATGAATGAAGGGACCGAAATAAAATAGTATGGTTAAATCATATGAGGATTTTTTAAATCCAGATAACTTTAAAATTGACCAAAGGGAAATTTTAGATTCTATTATTTTAATTAAGGAGTATTCAAAGCGAATTAATTTTTACGATAAAAACAATAAGATAGACCAGACGTGGCATGAGATGCTAAAATCTGATGAGTCGTTCCTTATTGCCGAAATTTCAAACTTCCCAATTAATTCATTTAATACCAACCGCCTTCAGCTAATCCAAAGATATGACGAAGGGTTCTCTTTGCTGGAAAAGACGGTTATTTTCAATGAGTTTTTCAATTCTACCTTATCCTTATTCGAAAGTATCAACAAGTGGTATGTTGAGGCCTTAACCAATAACTTGTCTCAAGAGAGCTCTAAGATCGAATTGGAATTGGAGGCGGCAATTCAAAATAAACTTTCTCCTCTGTTATTGGAATTCATTACGCTTTCCATGGAATTTATTAAGAGTGGACTTATAGAAAACAGTGCTATACTATCATTGAACAATTTTAGTACCATTTGGAAATTGTCCATTTCTCCAATAGGAGAGAGTGAAGAAGCATCCATTAATGAGAACGACCTTAATTTCGCATTCAAAAAAATAATATTAATATTCAATCCTACCTTCGAGATATTGTTCAACATAGTATCTAAAAGTAAAAAGTTGTTTTTTAAATCTTTATATGAAAATGATAATCATAAAGCACATATTGGATTATTGTTCTCTTTTCTAGAACTTATTAAACATGTTAGGGCAGATTTAAATACCATTACCAAAAAACACTTGGATTTATATTACAAGGAGATCTTAAAACTTTCGTATCTGCCGTCCACTCCCAAAAGCATCTTTGTAACTATGGAAATCGACGAAAATGTTGATTCCATTAACTTAGCGGAAAAGGCTAAAATTAAGGTGGGTCAAAAGGATGATGGGGAAGATATTATTTTCCTAACGGACGAGGAAATTCAACTGAATAATACCAAGCTTTCGCACATTAGCACCTTTTTTTTAAGTGAAAATAATGTTTTTCAATACGATTCTAGATTTAATCTAATATCCGGATTATATTCAAAAACATTTGCCTCCAGCATTGAGGAGGTAGAACGCTTTAATAATGATAATTCGAATTTCTCTTCGTTAGGAGAAGAACAGTCCTTCTACATTGCAGATGACATGAACATGAAAAAATCTGATATCGGATTTATTCTGGCCTCCCCTGCATTTGTGTTGTCCAAAAGCGATCGTAAAATAGATATTGATTTCAAGTTTACTATGGAATCCATAACTTTTCTATCGGATTTAATTTTAGATATTTCCCAAAATAGGAACATCCATGACGAGGTTATGTTCGATGAGATATTTGCTAATGCATTCACTATCCAATATACCTCGGAAGAAAAGTGGGTTGACATTGCCGATTACAAAGTTATTGCCCCTTTAGATTGGACATCCGGAAGCATTAGGATTTCTTTTAAATTAAATAAAGCCTACCCAGATTTTGTGCCTTATGACCACGATGTTCATCAACTTCACATAGACACACTTCAGCCCTTATTAAAATTCACTATTAATCAAGATAGTTTTTACAACCCCTATTCATTTTTAAATGGAATGAAACTATTGAGCATTGATATAAATGTGAAGGTAGAAAACCTTAAAAAACTAAATTGTTTTATAAATACAGAAAATGTAGATAGCAATTCTGAATTTGAAATTTTTGGACCAACACCCAAATTAGGCTCGAATATGGTGATTGGAACGGATGAAATATTCAATAAAAAAATTACGCAACTGTCTGTCGCTTGGCAATATTCCAATTTAGCAGTTCTTGAGGGAAGTTTAAAGGAATACTACCAAGAATACGAAATGGATATAGATAATGATAGTTTTAAAATGAAGGTTTCGGCACTTTCAAATTTTAACTATTCAGAAAACTCAGATTCCAATTTGGTTTTTGACGTATTCGGTAAAACAATGGATGGGGAAATTGATGAAAATCGTATAGTAGCCAATATTGATGTGGAGGCGTTGGACATAAGGCCAAATTTCAATTTGAAATTTGACGCATTGGAGGATTATTCCAATGATCTCGAAACAGGATTTTTAAAATTTGAACTAATAAGCCCCAAGTTCGGCTTCGGCTTTGATATTTTTGACAAAGTTTATACCAGAAATTCTCAAAAATCCATTTCCAGCCAATTAAAAAAAGGAGTTCCGGAGATGGTTAAACCACCTAATGATCCATTTTCTCCTGTAATCCAAAATTTATCATTGTCCTACGAATCAAAAAGTACCTTAAATTTTGATCAAGTAACATTTTATGAAAATGATAAAACAGAACCCAATGCACTCTACCTTACCTCACCCTACGGCATTGAGAATATTTTCACTTCAAAACTAGCATTATCGGATACCCTGGTAAAAAGTTTTAAGTACGAGGGAGAATTGGTTTTGGGCTTTGAAGGATTCACGCCTCATTCAAAATTGAATTTATTGTTTGAGATACTAAAAAGTGAAAATCAAAATTACGAGGTAAGTCGTGAAATTGATTGGTACTATTCCAGTGCAGAGGGTTGGAAGCTTTTTCAAAGCGAAGACATGCTTTATGATCAAACTATGAATTTGATGAAAACGGGCGTACTGTGCTTTAAATGTCCAACTGATTTATCGGATAAGCAGACTGTTTTTAATGAGGCGAAAATGTTTATTAAGGCCTGTTCAAAAAGCAAATCAAATCGGTTTAGTTTAATCAGGTCCATTCGCACAAATTCAGTTTCCGCATCGGAAATTATTGATGAAACATCTGAACAGGAAACCAAGGATATCATGCCCTATGCTGCAGAAGGTTTTCTTGAGCCGATAGAAGGTATTATTGGGCTTACCCAGTATCTTGCTTCGTTTAGAGGGAAAAATAGGGAATCTGATTTGGACTTTTACCGTAGGTCCAGTGAATTGCTAAGACACAAAAATAGACCTGTAACCAAATGGGACTTTGAGAAGTTTATTCTGGGAAAATTTGATTGGTTGTCACATGTCAAATGTTTTACCATAAATAGTGCTGATTACCATTTTAACATGAAAATTTTGTGCATAAAGAAAATTGAAAAGCAACAAAATTTTGATAACATAAAATTGAGTGCTGCCGAAAAAAGTGAAATAAAGGAATTTCTGCGAAAGTATACTACACCTTTCTCCAATGTTGAAATCATCAACCCAGTTTTCGAAGATTTATGGATAAAGTGTAAGGTATCCTTTAAAAATATATCGAACGGAAAGGGGATACAGAAATTAAATACAGATTTTTTCAACTTTGCCTGTTCATGGATTTACGAACCAAAGTTAAAACACCGCATAGGCGAAAAAATTAAAAAACTGGACATTATAAATTTTTTAAGCAGTAGGGATTACGTTTCATACATTACTGGAATTTCCATTATTCATATTAAAAAATTGGAGGATGGTTCTCAGGTAGTTTTAGATTCTGCAGCTGATACCGGTAATAATGATTTTTTAGAGCCCGGTTTTGCCTGGTCCCTAATTATTCCAAAGCATAGTCATAAGATTGATATTTTGGAAAAAAACGATTATTATGCCCCTACACCCATAAATTTTGATGAATTGGAAATTGATCAATCTTTTCTAATTACTTCTTCAGCGCCTGATAATAGCACTAGCGTGGTCATTGGCAAGGGTGAAAAAAAAGGTTCTGCCGAAACCAAATTTAATTTTAAAATAAAATTGTAATTCTATGGCACTTATCAATCGACAAACACTTAAAAATTATTTTAAAAAGGGTGGTTTCGCAACGGAAAAACACTTTATTGATTTGATCGACTCCTCACTAAATTCAGTGGATGACGGTTTAGCCAAAACACCGGAGCACGGACTAAAATTGAGCCCCTTGTCCGATAGTACAAAACTTATTTCTTTTTCTAAACGAATTACCCAGGAAAATCCTGACTATGCTATTAACTTAAATGGTAACAATGTTGAAGGCCTTTCCATAGATAACACAGAAAATAAGACATTGATTAAATTCAACAAGCTCGGACACGTGGGGTTAAATACCGCTTATCCCAATTATACCTTGGACGTTGATGGAACTATTGGTTTTAAAAATCAAATCGGAACTTATAAAAAGGGACAAGTTCCAGCAGATGGAAATTGGCACGATGTGCTCTCTGAATTAAGTGGTATTAGTGCCTTCGAGATTACTGCGTCTGCCTCAGGTCGAGTAGGGGAAGGGTACTATTCAGTTTCCCATGCAATTGCATTGTCTACTTATGGGGGAAAGAAATCCCGGCACAAAATAAGGGTAACAACGGCCTATTACGAAAAGTTTTTTCGGAAACTTTCCTTCAGATGGGTTGGGGACATGTATAATTATTCCCTACAAATCCGCACGAGGACGAATTATGGTATCGATCCCGAGACCAAAGAGAATTATCATATAAGATTCAATGTGATTAATTTACTTCCCCAAAAGTAAGGATTATGATTGAACCAAAATTTATAATAAAGGAGGCAGAGACGCCAACTAGCTTGGATTATGAGAAGTTACTCAGTGAAGGCATTGAATGGATTCAAAAATTCTCTGGAAATCAATGGACAGATTATAACTATCATGACCCCGGGATTACATTTTTAGAACAGATTTGTTTTGCCATTACTGATCTAGGGTATAAAGTAAATTTCCCAATAGAGGACATTTTACTTGCCTACACGGATAAGTTTGATTTGGAAAAAAACAATCTGCTTATTCCTCCAGACAAAATATTACCATCTTCACCGCTCACTTCAAATGATTATAGAAAAATCATTTTAGATCTAGAGGATAACGTGAAGAATTGCTGGGTGTATCCTATTGTAGACAATATTATGGGTATTTCTGGAATTTTTGATGTAATGATCCAACTAAAGGATAATCAGACTCCGGAAGAAATTGAGGCCAGTGTCTCCAATGTTGAAAGAATATTGATGGAGAACCGAAGTCTCGCAACTGATTTTAATCCTGTTGTTGTGCTTAAAGAGGATAAGATATCCTTGGCCGGCCAAATATCCATTAATTCATTTGTGCTTGGAGAAAGTGTTTTGGCCGAAATATTTCAAAAAATCGAATCCAAACTCAATAAGGAAATACAGTTTTATGACTATAATGAACTGCTTGAGAAAGAGGACTATGTGGCATTATTTTCAGGACCAATTCAAAAGAATAAGTTTATCTCGGAATCTGAACTGAAAAGAAAGACCAATGAAATCTACCAATATGAGATTAAGGAGATTATCCAAAGTATAGAAGGGGTAATTAGCGTTAATAATTTGACCATTTTTAAAAATGGAATTAAAATGTTCGATGATACCATTTCATTTGAACAAGATTGCTACCCATCCTTGGAAAAAAATCTTAATGGTTTTAAATCGAACACACTTATTTTTAATAGAAACGATGTGGAATATGAAATTGATGCCATTATTTTAAATCAGCTTTATGACTCCATAACACTTCAAAACAAAAACACTTATTTAAAACCGTTTAAATCTAACAGAATAATAAATTCAGGCAGATTCCCTAAAAAAGATATCGAACAATATTATTCCATACAAAATGAATTTCCTGAAATTTATGGGCTAAAGGAAAGAGAAATACCCAGTAATTCTGAAGTACTTCGAAAAGCTCAAGTGAACCAATTAAAAGGCTATTTATTGTTTTTTGATCAAATCATGGCCAATTTTTTAAGTCAGTTGGTGAATGTCAGGAATTTGTTTTCCATAGAAGGAGGGGTTGACTCCTATAAAACATACTTTAATCAGGTGCCTGAAATCATAGCGGATATTAAAAAAGTGATCGGAAAGGACACCGAAGGTTTTTTAGCATATGTCAATGCGGTTTCAGAAGATGAAAACGTATTGATACACAGAAAACAATATGTAGTTGATCATTTGATTTCCCGTTTTGGAGAGGTTTACGATACCTCCTTACTTTCTAAGTTGAATACCTTAATATTCGATGATTTATCCGATTATGAGATTCAATTGTTATCCTTGGAGGCTAAATTCAAATATGCTAAAGCATTGGTTCATTTAGGAAGAAATAAATCAAAAGCATTTAACTATAAATTAAAATATGATATTGAAGGCAATATTTCCGGACTAGCGCAGCGATTGAATGTGGTGCTCAATTTGAATCATAATTCCCATAGGTCTTGTTTAGAACCATTGTTTGAACTTTCAGAAATCGATAAAATAAATGAGGAATGGAAAATAAAAGTTATTGAGATAGAAAATGGGCCATCACTATCCATACTTTCAACAGGGGATTTTGATCCGCTTTCAAATGAAGCCCAGTTTTATTGCACGGATTACGATACACTTAAATCTCTTTTTTTATACGCGCATAAAAGAAAAAGCTTTAAAATCGTTAAATCAAAGTCAAAATTTCACCTGCTATACAGCAGTCCTAAACAAAGTTTGCCCATAGCTATATTTCAATCGGAAGAATTACAAAGGGTTGATCAAGCTTTATTGACCGTCAATGAAAAATTTAAGCAACTTAATGCTGACTGTGAATCCTTTTTCTTTGTAGAAAATATTTTGCTTAGGCCCCTAATCGAATCTAATTTCCAACTTAATGTGCTTTCTGATGATGGGATTGCTCTTTTCAAAAGTTATTACAACGCCGATTTCAAAGATCTTCGTGATATTAAGGATGATTTATGGGTTGTTGTATTAAAAAGAGAAAATTATTCGATCGAAAAGGATGAGAACGCTAAAAAGTATATGGTTGTCATCTATGACATACTCAATAACCCGATTTTAAAATCCGAGAGATTTTTTAATTCTAAAGCGGTAGCGGAGATTGAAATCAACCGATCGTTCGATTTCTTCGTTGAAAAGCGGAAATCTAAATCCAATCTGGACGATTTTACCACTATTACGCTTGTAAATGGTAATAGTAATAAATTCCCAAGTGATTTCCCATACTCAAATCATTTGAACTTTATGCTCCCCGATTGGCCTTTTAGATTCCAAAATAGCGAATTTAAATCCCAGATATTTGATGTAATTTCTGAATATATCCCAGTACACCTAAGTTTTGATATACACTACCTAGATTTTGAAAACATGCAAATTTTTGAGGATACCTATTTAAAATGGTTGAATTTTAAGGAGCAGGGGGATACGGAAAATACGGAAATTAAGTCAATTCAATTGATTCAATTAATCATGAGTTATAAAAGTTATGAAAGACACTAGTCTCCTCATAAAGACTCTTAAATATGATATACGTCTTGATGAACAAAGGGATTTTGATACATTGTCTGAAGTCCTATCTAAGATTACCAATAGAATTCTGATTGAAACGCTCCAAAAAACCGTAAATGAGCTGTTCTTGCCCCAGCATTCCCTTTACTTTAATCGAATCGTAATTGATATTGGTGAAATTAAACTAGATACTATTGAGGTACTTGAAAAACAGATACTGGAGCAGATTGTTACTCAGCTAAAAAAAATTCTATCATCGCAGGTTCCTGAGGATAAAAAAACAAATGACCATCTGATTTTATTTTATCTCCATAATGGGTTTTTTCCTTGGTGGGCCCACTCAAAAACCAGTTTTAACGACTATTTGTCGTCGCACATTTATGAAGGGAATACTACGCAAAAGCTCCTACATTTCATCTCCTCTAGTGAAGCTAAATTCCATAGGCTGTTCAATGTCTTGAATGAAAAAAACCGGGATATCTTATTTGAAAAACTTTTTTTAAACCGCTTTTCCATTTATGTAAAATTAGTATCCTTGTTTGGTGAGGTGTTAAAACAAATGAATATTCCAACCAGTAGCCGTAATAAAATACAATTGCATTATTTTCTGTTCAAGTTTCTTTTGAAACCTAATGTGGACAATAAGGAGTCTTTTACAATTTTGACGGAACAGTTAGGAAATGCATTACGTTTTCAAGGTTACAAGCTTCAAGAGAGTATTGAGGGAAATCTGGTTACAAAAAGAAAATTTGAACTGGTTTTTAATAGTAAGAAGCCTGGTGGGGTCACACATTTTTTAAACGAGCGGAGTTATAATGCCTTAGAGAACTATTTAATTTATGGTAGGATCAGCCAAAATATTTTCATTAATATTCCTTTGTTGACGGACAGATTGACCGAGTTAATGAATAAAGATGCTAGGAATCTCATTTACTTCTTAAACCAATTAAAAATTTATGATAATCCAATAAGACTTTTAAGATTTAGTAAGTTAATAAATGATTCGAATCTTGATAATTTTTTATCATTGTCCTTAAATCATGAGCACAAAGAATTAATTAGTACTTCCTATTCTGTCTTGAATAGATATTACAAAAATGAAATAATCCAATCATTTTCATTCTTTCATTTTTTAACCTTATTGATTGGTGTTAATAGGGTAGGTGAACAATCCAAAGGAAGTTTTTTTAAGGTGTTCTCTACTTTGGTTTTTAAAAAATATGGAATTCGTAATGAACGCTTATTGGATGAAATTTATAATGCGCTATCCATAAGACGAAAAAAATACACCACATTCAAATGGATAGAAAAACGTTATCTCAAAACTTTTTTTAGCAGACCATTGGAGGTCGAGGACTTTTTTAAAACCATACAAATAGGGAACACCTACAGTAAGCGCTCCTTGCTGTCCGTTTTTGACCGCCAATTATATGACGTATTGAAAAAACACCTTGATTTCGCAAACCAGCGTATTGCGGTTAATCGGTGGACAAATGACCAAACCGAGGATTTTTTGATTGACGCTTTTATTAAAAGTAAGGAATATGCTTATAGCATCGCCGTTGAAATTGTCAGGCGTTACGCCCAAAATAATGCAGTAGGGATTAACGTTTTGCTTTTTCAAATTGTCAAGAAGTTTTTTAAGCTTAATAACTCAGATGAGGTTAGCGAAAAAGTTTTAGCAAAATATGTGGAGGTTCTATCCGAACCTACCCAATATAATGCTTTGACCAAAAGTAAAAAAAAATATGTTCTATCACTTCTGCCTCCTAACCCAACCGTTCACTCTTCTGAACTTGACCCCTATAACATGAATATAGGATTGTTGTCTTCGAAAGTCAACTACAACTCAAACCACAGTACTGGGGAGCACATGGAATCGTCAATATTCAAACAACGATTTTACTACTTATTTAAAGAACTTTCCTCTGTATTTTTAGTAAAGGAGAAACCACACAAAAAAAACAATCGATTAGAACAACTGCTTAAACTTGAACTATCCAAATCTATTCGGATATATAATAGGGTCGATTATATCGCAATTTTAACACAATTGTCAATAGTAACAAAAACGGAACTAACGGAGGTTTATATTAAACTTTACAAACAAATTATCTCAAAAGTGGTTCTAGGGGCAAATGATATAATTTTATTGAATGAATTAAATGAATATTTCTTTAGCTTTTCAACAATAAATAAATTGAATCCTTTGGAACTCAACAAGGTATTTGATTTAGTAAAAAAAATACAGGACAAAAGAATTCAATATAATATATTCAGAAATTATGTCCTCCAATCCCCTTTAGCTGTTTTAAAACTTAACAGTCGAAATTATAAAGATTTAATTGAAAAGGTATCCTTAAAAAAGAATACCAATTATTATGATTTACTCCATCAGATTTTAAATTTATTATCCTACCAAAAAAGGATAGAGCTCTTACCTGTCTTAAAACTCAGGGTCTTGACAATCTCGTCCGGTAGTGAACTGACGGATTCCCAATTTTTAAAAATATTGCTGCATGATATCGTCAAAATTGAGGAGATGTTCGAAAAATCCTCATTTAATCTGTATCAGCAATTGATTTCAGAGGGTTCAACAAATTTAGCAGATCCCCCACGCAAGGAGCCCAATACAATTTTGGCCGACGATTTACCTGTTCTATATAAACATGTCATCAGTGGCGTGTTGACCCCCAACGCGAACATCAGGGCGGTGGGCAAGGACAACGGGGTTTTGGCCACGGGCGTATCCGATGGGCAGGGGCGGTACGAGATACTGATCCCCATGGCAAAGCTCAAGGGGAAGCCCTGGGGCGTCGAGGCGATCAGGGTCGAGGTGGTACCCGGTCAAGGTGCGGCGGTTTCCCTTTCCACGGCGAACGTCAT
>Ga0208903_1000683_pt1 | contig 24752 bp, 42 predicted proteins | sample AntAceMetag02UKJ_FD_184769 | JGI IMG/M metagenome (GOLD analysis project Ga0208903, IMG submission 184769) | Saline lake microbial communities from Ace Lake, Antarctica - Antarctic Ace Lake Metagenome 02UKJ (SPAdes) (version 2) | ecosystem: Environmental > Aquatic > Non-marine Saline and...
AAACAGGTGCTCGGGCATATGCTGAAGTATTACAAAAACATGGCTTTAAGGCCTACATGGGTTCTAGAGCAGACTAAGGAGAGCACTATGAAATATTACGTAATTGCAATGATATTCTTTTTAACAGGTTGTGGCACGGTAGCAGGTGTTGGTCAGGATATCCAGGATTTGTCTAAAACAGTAAAAGAGAAAATGGAAGACAAGGACTAAACTGTTTCAATTTGAAACTAATCGCTAAACATTATTAGGGGTGAGTATTGAAGATTAAAGAATTTGAAAAACTCATGCTTTCCAAGAAGAATATATGTGGAGAGGTGCATTGTGATGTACCGAACTCCTGCAACATTTTAATAAAGATAGATGACAAATATTATGAGCCAGACCTCAAGATAGACGAGTGGAGAGGTGAAGACCATGAGGCAACACGAGACATTATAATAACCTTAGGGAATGAGGTGTAATGAATACATACTCTGAAGTAGATTGGACATGTACACACACCTGGTCCAAGGCTCGCTATAACACCACATGGTGTTTACTTGGGTGTAGTATCGGAGACTTTGGCACGATAGCCTTCTTTCAATACTCGCAGATACCGTTCCCAACATTATATATTATGATACTCGCCATTATTAATGGATTATTAACATCAATAGCTCTTGAGACATTCATCCTGGCAAGACAGATGTCATTAAAGATTGCGTTTAATACTGCCATTGGAATGAGCCTTATATCAATGATTAGTATGGAAGTTGCAATGAATGTAGTTGATGTAATACTCACAGGTGGAGCAATATTAGTCTGGTGGGTAGTTCCAATCATGTTATTCGCAGGATGGATAATACCTCTGCCATATAACTATTGGCGATTGAAGGCACTAGGAAAAGCATGTCATTAAATGATAGACTTTGAAACTAATCACTAGGAGAACGATATGGGAGTAGCAATAGCGTTTATGGTAGTAGGTGGGTGGACTATGTTAGAAGGAGTACCTATGTTAGGGCAATATCTAGTAGAGCGTGACCAACGTATTGAGCAAGAAGAGAGAACGCTTGCAGAGGCTGAACTAGATGAAATAGTTAGAACTAATGGACATTTAGTTATTGAAGTTAAGACCATGGACGAAGTTGAAGCAGAAGAAAATGCAAGACTGCTTGACCTAGGCCAAAGACAAAGAAAGGTGATCAGAAAATGAGTATTACACTAACATCAGCAATTAATTCAGCACCAAGAGACAGAGATGCTGTTTGGGTGCAAGTTTCATTGAACGATAGTGACACAGTACATAAAGGTTACATTATGGAAGAAAGTAACATGTTAGGAGAACCGTCGGTGCGTATATTTGTCGTTGAATCAACAGGGTTGCATTGTGGGTGCTCTATGTTCATAGCAAAAAGTCAATGTGACATTAAGGTATTACCAGGTGTTCATAGTGAAAGAGATTTGCAGGATTATAAAGAAATTAAATGGGTGAGGAGTTAAGAATGGAATACAATAAGAAAGAAGGTAAGCAACATTTTTGGATAGCACTAGCTGGTGCGTTGGCTCCATCAATGTTGTTAAGTTTGCTAGTGTATTTTAATTACAGTATCTATAAAGTTGGCGTGTTAGGTATTTGTAGTTAATGGCAAATACCTATACATTTGAACGTAGAGTAATTTATTGGGAAACTACCTGGGTATATGCAGACAACCTAGATGAGGCATTGGAAAAATTACAAAGTGGTGATGCCGATGATTGCTTGTTGGGTGAGTATGTCGACTACTATGATGACGATTTTACTCTTGTAGAGGAATCAATTGGCCCTGCTGTTGACCCGTTAGTAGAAATAATTAAGCAGTATAGCCTACCTGAGCAGTTTGAATTATTTGAAAAATAGAGAAAGGTAATCATTATGGAATTATTTGTAATAGGGCTGATAATATTTGTTACTTGGATGTGCATTAGTGACCACGGATTGATTACTACTGCTACTGTTGCTATATTGTCTGCACTAGTTGCTGGTCTTATATGGGGAGAGCGTGGTGCTATTCTTGGAACCGTTGCTGGCTTGTTTTGGCTAGCATTCTCAGACTCAACAGGTGATACTTTTACTGTAGAGAAGACTAGGTGGTGGACAGGCACCGGTGGCCTAGGCGGTAAAAAAACATATACTGATTATAAAATAAAGAAGAAATAAAATGGTTGACCAAAAAATCCAAAAGTGCTATAATGTATTTAAGAAATAAGGAAACAAGGTGTTATTGGTCGGGTATAGTGTAACTAACACGCCAAGGACTTGGGCTCGAGACTAGGTTGTTGGCATTGGGGGTTGAGTTTGATCACTCTTGATACTCCCCTTGCCCGACCAATAACACTTTTAAATAATTGGAGACTATTATGTATATTGACCGAGACGGTTTAGTGTTAATAACATGTATCATTGGTTTTTTAGTAGTTTTACATCTAGGAGGTTAGTATGGGAAACTTTATTATAGGAGCAGTATTTGGAATCATTGTTAGCAGTGTGGGGCTAACAACAGTAGCAAGTTATATCGATTCCGGAGTAGGTGCTACTAAAGAGTTTATCGAACAACGTGTTGATAAACAATAATTTTATTTAAACTAAGGAAGGAAATATTATGACAACAGCAACTTTTAACATTGTAGGAACTAGTACTTTGAACGGAACAACTAAAGTACGTTGGGCAAATGATTTAGTAACACGATTTAAAATGTTACATAAAGGTGGTCACACAGACATTGAACTAGTTGATCTACCTGAAGCAATGACAAAGCAAGCCGCCACTCAGTGGTTAGCCGACAGCGATACCTTTGAAAAATTGAACCAAGATGCTCAGTATGCAATCAACTGTAAACTTGATGAATATATGAAGGTTAAGCCTGAAATTAAGATATCATTGGAGGAAATTGCAACACGTCCTGTTATTGAGACTGCAGAAATAAAAGAACCAGTACTGTAAGTCGGTTAAATAAAGGTATGTCCGAGAAAACATTTGAGCAGAAGGCGGAACAAACAGTACAAGAAATTATGTACGGTATCGTCACTTTGCTCAACTCGTATGGTATTACAGATGTTAGAGCAGGTGCTGTTATGAGAGTAATAGGAACAGCAGAAGAAGAGGCCAAGCAGTTCGACGATAAAGTATTATTCGTTAACGGTGACGTCATTGACATGCGTGAAGCCGATGAAATTGCAGGCGAACACGTAGTATCTGAGAATATCGATCCGGACAGAACTTTACATTAACCAGGAGTAACACATGAGCATTCATCAATCAATGTTAGACGCAGTTGAAACATACGTAGCAGAATCAGGAAAATTTGACGGTGGTAATAAATCAGCTGGAACACGTGCAAGAGCCGCTCTACAAGAAATTAAAAATCAAGCACAGGCTCGACGATTGGAAATACAAGCAATTAAAAACGGCGAATAATAGATGTACAATGTCTTGATAGGATGCGATCAAGCCTATTATGACAAGTGGGCAATAACATTACTCGGGAGCATACAACATTATGCTCCATGGGTAAGCCTACACTGTCATATTGTTAATCCAACAAATTTCAAACAATTACCTTATGTAAGTTACACAACAGAGACTAAAGATCTTAGCGATCCAGATGTGTTTGCTGGCTACCTACAAGCAGTTCGTTTCATAAAAGCATACGAACTATTTCCAAACTCAGAACCCGTAATAGTAATAGACACTGACTCAATATGTACACAATCATTTACTGAACAAGAATTTGATCAAGTACATCTAGACCAACCTGTTATATTATATAAAGAAAAAACTCAAAGATGGTTAGCAGGATTTATCAGTATGGGGACAGGTAACTTTAGAAAAGACTTTCATGATATATTGTTGTCGATACCGTTAGAAGAATTTAAAGGATTTTGGGATCAGACATGTTTAAAAACTCTAACCAATCAATATGAATTTAACAAATGTCCCACTAAGTGGGTGAGCATAGGTAAAAACAGAAACAATAGTATATTCCTAACACTTAAAGGTGATCAGAAAACTACCGAAAAGTACCTAACACACTATAACAAAATTAAAGAGGGCATGTGCTAAACAGTCATCTTGGCGGTCATAATGGAATAACTCATTTAGATCATGGTGGCCTGGATTGGTTAATTAAAACATTTACCCCTAGAACATTTTTAGATATCGGGTGCGGTCCTGGAGGAATGGTACAGTTAGCTGAACAACAAGGACTTACTGCCCTAGGAATTGATGGAGATCACACTCTTAAAAGACACAATGTAGACAGCTTTGTGATACATGACTTCACACTAGGACCTGTTGTGTCACAACAGAAATTTGACATTGGATGGAGTTGTGAGTTTGTTGAGCATGTACACGAAGAGTACATTCCAAACTTTGCTCAGGCATTCCGGCAATGTAAAATATTAATGTTGACCTATGCACCTCCAGGACATACTGGCCATCATCATGTAAATTTACAACCAGAAGAATATTGGGTAGATACGTTGTGTAAATATGGATTAATATACAACAGTGGTTTAACTAGAGACTTAAGGAAACAATCAACCATGGGCAACAAAAAGAAACATCAGTTTGTAAAGAATAGAGGATTAATCTTTATCAATGAATAAACTGTTAGTAGTTGGTATCGAAGGTGCAATGCGAACACACCCGTTACCTAAATTGGACAACTTCGTAATAGTGCCGTGGAGTGATCAACGCACAATCAACACCGCAGACGTGTTTATTCAGGCTAATATTAAGGAATGTAAACACAAAGGGTTTGCTGAGCAATACCAATATATTATAGACAGCGGAAAACCCTACATCGTAGTAGAATCACCTGTGTTTAGACAAAACTTAGAACACAATAAGATACAATATCATAGATGGTCCTGGTGGAGCTATTTCCAAGATGAGGGCGACTATGCAAACACACACTCACCATCTGACAGATGGGAATACATTAGTAAAGAACAAAACTTACAAATAAAGCCCTGGCAGGATAACAAAGACGGTCATATCCTATTATGCTTACAACGGCCTGGAGATAGTAGTTTACATAGAATTCTAGTGAAAAAGAAAAGGGATTACAAACATTGGATATGGAAAACAGTACAGGATATTAGACGCTACACAGACAGAAAAATTATTATCAGACCGCATCCTTTTAGACTAGCCGCCACTCTCAACATGTTATTTTCAATAGACACTGTGTTTGAAAATATAGAAATATCAACTAATCAGAGTGGGTTAATAATAGAAAGTGGTGGTAGTGGCGGTAGTGGCTTCCAAAAAGATATGGAAGATGCATTCTGTGCTGTTGGATTAAATTCAAATGCACTAACTGAAACAGTAATGGCAGGCATTCCAACATTTAGTTTATGTTCGGGATCAATGGCCTGGCCTGTAAGTAATCATTATATTAAAGACATCAATTCGCCCATTATGGAATTTGATAGAGAACAATGGTTGTATAATTTAAGTTATTGCCAATGGAGAGAAGACGAAATAGTTCAAGGACTACCCTGGGAACATCTCTCTAAACAATTACCTCAATTAATTAGGAAGTAGATGACAACTGTTTTTATAGATATGGATGGTGTAGTAGCAGACTTTGATGGTTATGCTCTTAGAACATTGGGTATTAAAAGTAAACCAGGATTTAGATTTGATCTAAGCGATTGGTATAAATTAAAAAATCACAGCGAAAGATTATACAGCATAATACCTGTGTTACCAAATGCGTATGAGCTTATTAGTCAATTAAAACAACTACGTGATCAATACGGATTTAATATGCGTTTTTTAACAGCAGTACCTAAAGAGAACGACTTAGGGTGGGCATTTTGGGATAAAATGGAATGGGCATGCAAACACTTTCCTGGCATCCCTGTATGGTTTGGCCCTTACAGTATAGACAAGCAGTCTCATTGTAAACCAGGTGACATATTGATTGACGATAGAGTTAGCAACATAGAACAATGGCCAGGACATGGTATATTATACCAAGGAAACCATAAACTAACGTTAAATACAGTAGAACAAATATTTAAGGGTAAATCATAGTTTGGCAAAAGAAGATATTATTGAAGTAACTGGTGTAGTAGTAATGGTATTACCTAATGCTACTTTTAAAGTAAAAATAGACGAGGTGGAAGATAAAGAAATTGTGTGTCACCTATCAGGAAAGATGCGTAAATTTACCATTAAGGTTATTTTAGGCGACAAAGTTGAAGTAGAAATTAGTCCGTATGATTTATCTAAGGGTCGTATTACACGACGTAATAAATAGTTAACTAAGAGGAGAACTAGAAATGGAATTAGTAAAAGTATGGCTTATGAAACGATGGGCTGAAAGAAGCTCACAAAGTGGTGTAGCTCTGGTAGCATTTGGTGTTATCGCTATTGTATTCAAACCATTAATATCAATTGCGGCTTATGCGGCCATCATTTACGGTGGTTATCAGATCTGGAAGAAAGGTTAATATGATAACTGTAACTGAATCAGCAGTAGTAAAACTTAAAGACATCCTAGCGGAGGAAAACAATCCTGATATAAAAGTCAGAATGTTTGTGTCAGGTGGTGGGTGTTCAGGTATGTCATATGGCTTTACACTTGAGGATCAACCAGCGAATGAAGATGATTTCGATCTAGAAGTGTCCCCTGGCGTACATATGTTAGTTGACTCAATGAGTGGACAGTACGTTCAAGGTGCAGAAGTTGACTGGCAAGAAACTGTACAAGGGTCGCAGTTTGCTATTAAAAATCCTAAGGCAGAAACAACATGTGGATGTGGGTCTAGCTTTTCACCAAGTTAAAGTAGCTCTAAGAATAACATAAACCCGTCTGGTGCGGGTTTTTCTTTTACGATAAATAGTAGTATGGCACATTTACTCGGAACAGGAAAACCAATCTGGGAAACTCTAGCAGGGGATCTCGGAACTATACAAGAAGGTAAGTTTTATCAACTTACGCTGACAGCGTACGAAGAAGGATCCAGCCCTAAAAGTTCATCAACACTTTATTATACTATGATTGCAGGAGAACTGCCATCAGGAATACAATGTACCAGGACTGGGTTAATTGAAGGAGTACCTAAGGCAGTTTCAAGTGTGCAAGGAGTACCTACAGAAGTTGGCGAGAATGTAACTTCTAAGTTTACAGTTAGAGTTTTTACAGAAAACGAAGATGAATCAATATTTCGTGTAGCAGACAGAACATTTACAGTAACAGTAACAGGTCAGGATATACCACAATGGTCAACTGCCGCTGGTAGTTTAGGTACATTTATTGATGGCCAGTCATTTAGTAAACAACTTGAATATCAAGACCCAGACCCAGGACAAACAGTAACAACAAATTTATTAAGTGGTAATTTACCACCAGGAATCACATTAAGTGGTACTGGATTATTATCTGGTGTATTACTACCTGTAGTTGAACTTCCAGATGATGCATTGCCAGGGTATGACGTTACACCATTTGACAAATATGGATTAGATATTGCAACACGTAGTTCAAGTCAAAACTATCAATTTACAATAGAAGTAACAGATGGCAAAGATTCAAATGTAAGAACTTGGACAATGTATGTACATTCTAGAGACGATATAACAGCAGACAGCGATAGCATAACAGCAGACGACACATTTTTCCTAGCTGGTATTTCAGCAAAAAGAACACCATACCTAACAACGCCATCAGCAGATTTAGGCACAGTTAGACATGATAATTTCTACGCATATAAATTTAGTGCAATAGATACAGACGGCGATCCATTAGAATATTCGATAACTACTGGAGAAGGACTAGGGTTTGACGCGACTGACGCCAGGTATGATGAATTTTTCTTTGATAGAGGTACACTTAGTTTACCACCAGGACTTGCCATTGAACCTACAACAGGTTGGTTCTATGGTTATATACCAAATCAAGGGTTAACTGAAGCAACGTATACATTCGGTATACAGGTTAAGAAAAGAGACGACCCTACAATCATATCACCTTTAACATTCTTTACAATAAAAATTATTGGCGAGATAGATACTGAGGTAACCTGGACTACTCCGACGACTACAGACGGAACAACAACTAATATTATTGGAAAAATAAACAACGGTGAAATATCTAAATTGAATGTAAAGGCACAGATGCTAAAAGGTTCCGAAGTTGAATACAGATTAAAAACAGGAACAAATAGTTCATTGCCACCTGGATTAACATTATTAACAAGTGGCAATATAGTTGGCATGGCTAGTTTCCAAGGATTTACTCTAGACAACAGCACAACTACATTCGACGAAGCACTAGGAACCAGACTAGTAGTTGACCCAACTACATTCGATAGAACTTATACATTTACAGTAGAAGCATATAATGCTGAAAAACAAATTTCAACTACTAAAATATTTAATATTATAATTACTCAGAAGTATGCAAGACCATACGAAACACTTTATGTTAAAGCACTAACTGAAAAACAAGACAGAGATACACTTACTTCGTTGCTTGACAATCAAGACATATTTAATAGTGCCTGGTTATATAGATCTGACGATCCAAATTTTGGTAAAGCAACATCAGTAACATATCAACATGCCTTTGGGTTATATTCTTCATCACTGGATGATTACGTTACGGCTATGCAGTTAAATCATCACAAAAAAGATCTTACATTAGGTCAAATTAAAACAGCACAGGCACTAGATGTTAACAACAATGTAATTTATGAGGTTGTTTACAGCGAGATAAATGGCGGACTTTTAAATAATACTGGAAAGTCAGTAAGTCTAGAAGTGACCTTAGATAAAACAGCTAATATAAACGGTGTGGATTATACTACAGTATATCCAGCTAGTTTACTTAATATGCAAACAAGATTAATTAATAAAACTGGACAGTTTGGAGAAATACTACCAGACTGGATGAAGTCAAAACAAACTGATGGTACTGTACTTGGTTTTAAACCAGCATGGGTAATAGCATATACTATTCCTGGCAAATCAAAACAAATTGCATATAATATCACTCAAGAATTTACAAGCAAACTAAACATCATTGACTTTACTATAGATAGATATATTATTGATCGTCGAGCAAGTCAACATTGGGACTTTACTAATAAAAAATGGTTAACTGGTTTAGAAACAACCTTTGATGATTTAGGTATCACCTCAACACTTACATTTAAACAAACTGTTGATCTAGCTACTACACAAGCATTCATCGACATCGACGGGAAGACATTAACATATCTAACAGATCTAGGTGGCATCGACGGGAAGACAGCCTTTGCTGATCTAAATGGCAAGACAGTGGTATTTGTTAAGCAAGAAGGATTTGCTACAACTACCGATGTCGCATTTACAGATAGAACAGATACAGTAATTCCTGGACCAGATGAAGCACGTGAAGATTCAACAGAAAACAATGATAGAATGAGTGTTTACACTATTAGCATTGATTCAGCAACACAGGTAATTTCTTTAACAAAAACAACAGATAGAGCAACAAACGATTACATCAAGATCAACAACGGTATTACATACGGTAGCAACTTCTTATATTTCCCAACAAGTCCAGCAACAGGTTTGAGAAATGTAAATTGGCAATTTACTAACTTTGACGACACCACCCAGACATTATTCGATGGTGGTTCAACTCGCCTAATAAGTAAAGCTGATACCTATGTAAGTGATGACAAACTTGATAAATATGTTTTATACCCAAAGCATAACATTATTGGAAACGAGGATTATATAGAAAATGGCTAGTAACATAAACCCAAATAACATTGACACTACATACCCTGTAGCTGGTCAAGACAACGACTCACAAGGCTTTCGTGATAATTTTACGAACGTAAAGAATAACTTTAGCGAAGCTGAAACTGAGATCGACGATTTACAGTCTAAGGTAATAGTTAAGTCAGCACTTACAGGTACTGCTGTAGACAATGACTTTGCTGATACTATAGTTAAAGCGGCTAAGATACAAGATATTAGTGAAACTGCAAGCATACTAGGTACTACTGGTGGAACACTAACACTTAATCATAATGCGGCGCACTATTACACTGTAACCACAAACGCTTCAAGTACACTAGCATTTTCAAACTTTCCACCAAGTGGTGCAAAGGGCAGAATACAGTTAGCAGTTACAGTTGGATCAGTAGCACATACACTAACACTACCAAGTGCAGTGAGTAAAGGTGTTACAGGAATCCAGGGTTTTGCTTCAAATATAATTACGTTTGGTGCTACCGGTACATACATATTTGAATTTACAACATCAGATAGTGGTACTACTATACATGCTGAAGAATTATCAAGACCAAGAAACTCATTTGACAATCCAATTTACCTAGCTTCATCAGAAGATGTTGCAGATGCAGGAGCAATTAGTTTAGCAACATCAGCATCGTACTTTACAACGGCGGCTGGCGAAACAGCAACATTGGCGGCTGGCGTAAATGGTCAAGTTAAAACATTAATGATGGTAGCCACCGCAGGCGACATGGTTATTACTGTAACTAACGCAGGATGGAAAGCATCAGGCACAGGTACAATTACATTTGGTGATGTTGGAGATGCTTGTACACTACAATATATCAACTCAAAATGGTATGCAGTCGGAGTTAACGGCATAGCATTTGCATAACACCAAAATAGTTTGACATCAACTCCTAGTTACTATATAATAGTAGTAATTAGGAGTTTTTTATGACTGAACAGATTGATTTAAGCAAGTATAATGATTTTGTGAGAGAAGTAACCAGCAACGAAAGTAACGATACTACAGAACTAGTAGAAAGAATCATACAATTAACCAAAGACACAGACGTTAATATATCACTATTATTAACTGCCGCTATAGGTCTTGCCGCAGAAACTGGCGAGTTTGCAGAGTTACCAAAGAAAGTGTTATTTCAAGGTAAAGAACTAGATGATACAACACAATTTCATATGAAACGTGAATTAGGAGATATCATGTGGTATTGGATAAATGCTTGTAGAGCATTGAACCTAAACCCTAATGATGTTATACTTGAAAATATTAATAAACTTAAATCACGCTACCCAGGTGAGGAGTTTGATGCTTTTTACAGTGAGAATAGGAGAGACGGTGACTTATGATGGAACACCCATTAATTGGTAATTTAACAGACCTTAATCTAGAACAGTTACAGGGAAAACTATCTGAGATAAACAAACGACTAAGTTTCAGTTATAAGACCGGTAACCAGGCGTTAATAAACCAATTACAATTAGTACAGTCAAGTTATCAAGCAGAATATGATCGTAAGATGCAGGCATTAATGCCTAAAGATGATGATGACACCCATAACGATAAGATAGACATATCATGAATGTACGCATATCTAAAGAATATAGTCTGCTAACATCAATATATTATGATGACAGCATAGTAAACAATTACTACTCAATAAGTTTGAGCATGCTTACTAATACAGAAAGCAACAGAGAACAGAATATAGCTGTAGGTCGTATTAGCAGTTACTTTCATGATATTATACAATCAGGTGTCTTCATTGAAGAAAAAGAAAAAGAACAAATACATCAGTTACACAATGCAGGGATTAAAACGATAATATTGCCTGAACAGCCATTTGACCAGATAATAGCAACTATGTTATTCTGTAAGTTAAATGCAATTTGTGAAGATAGATTATTAGTAACTGACATCACCGTTACTAGTTCAGCAGGTGATGGTGTAAGGTATATATTTGATGCTGAAGATGCCTTTGGCGAATTTTCCAATGACGGATGGTGGAACGACCCAAATCCGAGCTGGTGTGAGCATACTAAAGATAATCCTAGCGGTAAAGTTATTAAGATGGATCGCAAACTGATCTGGAAAGATATTGATCTAGAGTGGGAAGAAACTATACCAGTAACTGATAATGTTGTCAAAGGAAACTTTAATAAATCAGATGATTGAAGATCAATTCAGTAGAGTAGCATTAGAAGAAGATGATATCATTGATATATTAATGACTGATCCTACATTAATGCCAAAGACAGCATTAGTAAAAGATATTGATCTAAGCTCAGTACAAGAACTACTAGATGAAGTTTATAACTTTCAACAGTATAACAAATTAGATATTACAGTAGCAGAGTTTGATGCACAAAATCAGGTTGTTTGGCACATGCCAAACGAGTATAAAGACATAGACATAGCTAAATGGATTATTGAACAATGTAAAACTCAACAAGAAATACAAAGAGTAGGTGAGGAGTTATTATTATTTCAAGAGCGTGATTTATTTGACTTGTTAAAGTATCTCAAATATTTAGTAGATACAATGCGAGAAAATGGTGTAATATGGGGAGTAGGTCGAGGTAGTAGTGTAGCAAGTTACGTGTTATACTTAATTGGTATTCATAGAATAGATTCAATGTACTATGATTTACCCATCACCGAGTTCCTCAGATAAGTATGTATATAATAATTATGGAGAAACACAATGCCAAGACAGACTACATTAGAAAAAGTTAACGAATCAATTAATATCAATCGTTATGATAACGGGTGGATGGTTGAAATTAGTGGTAAGGTTGATGACGACTATAAAAGTCATAAGATTATGTGTAACACTGAAGACGACGTTATTGCTATAATCAAAGAGTGGAACACAATTGAGTTAGATACTTAAGGAGAAATATTAAATGGCAAAATCGTATAGGACAGCAAATGGTGGGAAAGTTGACCTTGGTGCGTTGATACTATCGCAAGAGAATACCAGGTCTGTAGGTAATATGAGTGTAAATGCTAAGGGAGATCGAATCAACAGTCGAAATGAAGTTATTGAGACTAGAAATGAGATAGTGCAAGCTCAATATGATAGAGCACATTCAGCATCGGTTCAGGAGTCGCCGATACCAACTAGTGCTAAAGATGCAGAACATATAGCACGAGAAGAAGAAACTGCTGTTAAAAGAGCGTTAGCAGTAACCCTTATAAAAGCAAAGAGTATTAAGGAAGAAATACTTCCTGTTGCAACTAAAAAAACAGCACCAACAGTAGAAAAAGAAGTAGTTACTCCGGTGACTGCTCCAGTACTTACTCCAGGAGTAGAAAAGAAAGTTCAACAAGAAGAGGTCGTTACAATACCTAAAAATACAGTTCCTCAAGGTGGACTAGCGGCGGCAATTGCAAAAGCAAAACAAATTAAAGAAGAACAATTGAAAACACCAAGAGAAATAGAACAAGAGAAAAAAGGAGTTAACAAAATATAATGGCTTACGGTGACGCATGGCAAATTAAATCAATTAGACCACTACACGATCAAGTAATTGTTCGTGATATGGATTTTAAAGAGCGTATTACCTCTTCAGGAATTATTGTGTTAGGTGATGATGGAAAAAGTGAAGGCATTAGACCACGGTGGGGACAAGTATATGCTGTAGGGCCAACACAAAAGGATTATAAAGTTGGCCAATGGATTATGATAGCACATGGTCGGTGGACACGAGGTGCTAAAGTTGAGGTCAACAGTGAAGAGTTTACTATACGTAAAGTAGATCTTGATGAAATATTGTTAGTTAGTGATGACAAACCAAATGATAGCACAATATCAACTGTTGAAATACCAGAAAGAAATGAAATGTAACCTAAAATGGTTGCAACTATACATTGATTTTGTTATACTATACAAAACAACTTAAAAAGGTTAGAAATGAAGGAACTCTGGACTGAGAAGTATAGACCTAGCGATATTGATGGTTATGTATTCCGTGATAATACACAACGTGAACAAGTAGCACAATGGATTAAAGAAAAAACAATTCCACACTTACTGTTTAGTGGTGCACCGGGTGTAGGAAAAACTACACTAGCAAAGATCTTAATTAAGCAACTAGGCATAGACGAGTACGATGTATTAGAAATTAATGCGTCAAGAGAAAACTCTGTTGACACTATACGTGATAAGATATCAGGCTTTGTACAAACAATGCCGTTTGGTGACTTTAAAGTTGTGCTATTAGATGAATGCTTGGATGAAAATACATTAGTGTCTATTAAGCGTAACGATAAAGAAATCATAGTGCCTATTAAAGACATTGACGACTTGAACGATTTGGTCAAGTCGTTTAATGTTTCTAAAAATACAATCGAATGGAAATCGTTCAAATTATTCGATAAAGGCACGCAAGAAACAATTGAGATCGAATTTGAAAATAACGAAGTAGTAATTTGTACTCCTGACCACAAATGGTATGTTGAAGATGAACGTGGTGAGAGTATTGTAATAAAAGCAAGTGAATTATCTGAATATAATCATATTTTAACAACCTAAGCTAAATACTTGTATACTAACGCACAGGAGTATTCATTGAGTGGAAATACGTTTAATAGACAACAGGTAAATATTGAAGAAATAATCGCAATGGTTGATTTAGTGGAATCTAATCCGCTAAAATCAATCTGGAGTGACACCGTGTTCGAAACAGAAAAAGCCTGGCGAGCTGATGTACCGAGATATTTAGATACCAATAGCAGTAGGATGTTTTATTTTCTATTAGAAACGAAACATTCTACGAAATATTGCACTTACTGTAATGTTGAATTGAGCATTAAGTCTTTTAATCATATTGGATGGAATAAAGGTTTTTCGAAATATTGTCCTGACTGTACAACAAATGGTGTGTGGCGCAGGAATCAAACCGAAGAACAGTTATGCAGTCGAGGGAAAAAGATCACAGAAGCAAAACTAAAATTTTATCAGACCGAATACGGAGAACAAGTTGCAAAGACTATTGGAATAAAGAACTCAACAAGTTTAAAAAAATTCTTTCAGACCCCTAAGGGAAAGGAGAATATAGAAAAATCACGTATTGTTAATAGCAAAATAATGAAAGAAAAGATTCTCAATGGAGAATTCACACCAAACAGCAATAATCGTAATACGCACTGGGATTCTGAATATAGAGGCAAAAAGTATAGATCATCCTGGGAGGCAATATATCATTATTTCTACCCAGAAGATCAATACGAAACGTTGAGAATCGAATATGAATATAACGCCGTTAATAAGATTTACATAATCGATTTTATTAATTATGATACACGCATCGTAACCGAAGTAAAGCCAATTGAATTATGCGATAGCCCACAATTTGTAGCAAAATATAGTGCGTTACAACAATGGGGGATCGAAAATGATTTTACTGTCAGGATTGCTGATAAAGGTTTCTTATTACAGCATGGCATACCATACGATTTAGATAACTTTGATAAAAATACACAACGGAGAATAATAAAACTTCATGAATAAATTAAAAATTAGATCGATTAAGGCAGGCAAAGCAAAATCGGTTTACGATCTATCTGTGCTTGATAACCACAACTTTTATATTACAGACTCGGAGATACTAACTCATAATTGTGATTATATCAGTCCAAACGGCCAAGCGGCATTGCGTGGTGTTATGGAAACATATGCACAAACAGCAAGATTCATGCTAACTTGTAACTATCCAAACAGAGTTATACCAGCACTACATTCTAGATGTCAAGGCTTCCATATTGAGAAGATTGACCAAACTGAATTTACAGCACGTATTGCAAAAGTGCTATTAGATGAATCAGTAGAATTTGAATTAGATGTGTTAGACACATATGTTAAGGCGACATATCCAGACTTGCGTAAATGCTTAAATATGTGTCAAATGAATAGCAATAATGGTAACTTACAAAAGCCACACGGTGACGAAGGAGGCAGTCAAGACTATAAACTAGAAGTAGTTACTATGTTTAAGTCGGGTAAGATCAAAGAAGCAAGACAGTTATTATGTAAGAATGCACGTCCTGAGGAAATGGAAGAAATGTTCCGTTGGATGTATGATAATATAGACTTGTGGGGCAATAGTGATGAACAACGAGATGCCGCAATCATTGTAATTAGAAATGGGTTAGTTAATCATGCTATGGTAGCAGATCCAGAAATTAATTTGTCTGCAACATTATGTGAGTTAACGCAACTATGAGATATCTAATAATCACTTATATACTAAAACCTGATGGTCAAAGCGATGAAGTATTACAAGTTAAGGATAAGTTAACTAGTTATCATGAACGTACTGCTAATATCATAATGGATTTTAAAGAATTGAAAATTGTAAAAGCTCGTATGGCAGAGCCTATTCCTCGAGAATGGAATACTATCTATTACTATTACCTAAATATATATCCTGATATATTTAAAGCCCTTGAAGATAAAAATCCTCAAGAGCCCAAATAACCTAGTCTTTATATAGAGTTAATACTGAATCAATGATTGGGTGTCGCTGTATGTCCTTACCAGTAAACTGATTAATAGCTATACCATTAACATCTTTTTGTGATAAGCGACTACAAAGATCTAATAGACCATTGTTTGTGCCTTGTTTATCTGCTTGCTCAACATCACCTGTAACAACAATCTTCGAATTCTCCCCAATTCTTGTTAGTAACATCTTAACTTGTGCTGGTGTTGCATTCTGCATCTCATCAGCCACAATCCAAGCGTCTTTAAATGTTCTTCCTCTCATAAATGCTAAAGGTGATATCTCAATGATCTGTTCTTCTATCATATGAGCTATCTCTTTTGCGTTATAATACATCCTCAATACATCAAATAAAGGTCGAGTCCATGGTTCCATTTTTTGTTCTAGTGTTCCAGGTAAAAAACCGTGTTTCTCATCCTCAACTCCTACTGCTGGTCTTGTTAACACTATACGATCGCATTCGTGACTTCTGAATGCTTTGATAGCGCCAATCATTGCTAGATACGTTTTACCAGTACCTGCAGGACCGTGCCCTATGACTATGTGTGTAGATTTGTTTAACAAGTTTAAGATATATGTTTCTTGATTACGACTTTTTGGAATCAATTCGATATGTCTTGATTTTACAGCCTGTTCAAAGTTTATTGTGTTATGAAGCTCTTGATGTTGATTGCTACGTTTTGCTCTTTTAGATTTTGACAAAAGCGTCTCCTCTGGTTTAGAATAATACATGATGTAGTCCTCATTTAAACTACACAAGTATTTACGACGTCGTGGTCTCAGTTAAACTGCTCACTCATTCTTAGATTAAATCAACTAAATACTGGGCTATCCTGCAATCCTACAAAAACTTACCAAGTAATACTTTCTGATAAATACTTGCATGAAAAATATATTTGATAATGGTTTAGACTATTGGCGTGTTGCAGAAACTGTAAGAGATCTCTATATGTCTGAAGGTTCTATATCTACCCTGTTAGACTACGAACGTGTGTTTGACGAGATGGATTTATATGCGTTTAAGAATTGGTCCTCTGGAGAATTAGTAGACGGCCCAGATATTACTCGTTATGCAGTAACATGCACATGGTTATGGCCATCTGAAATGATGCCAGATCCTCGCGGTGCTAAACGATTACTTCCATTTGGTGCTACTATTAAATTTAAAAAAACCACAATGAAAGTACCAGTAAAAATTCGTACTACAGCTGATTATCGTGCAGGTGGTAAGAAACCAAAAATAATTGAGAAAGAAGTATGGTTAGTTCAAATTACCCTACCTAAATACTTAATCAACGAAATACGTAGTGGTTCTAAAGAGCTCGAAGATCAAGATATTGATATGAGTGATTTAGATCAAGCATATGAAAAAGACCTAGACATGGAACAATATCAGGAAACAGCAGATGAGTAAACAGATTAACGAAGGTCTCGAATACAAGAGTCTAGATGAAATGGTCAAAGCTACTTTACACATAGATGAGTTCTCAAGTAAGATGGGAGACGATGACGATATTGTAGTTGTTAGCTTTTATGTAACTGATAATACTGCGGCTACTGATCTGGTTAGCTGGTTTGAAAAGGGATATGAATTTATACTTGATGCTGATCGCAGTCCAGGCGAAATTGCTCCAAACAAATACCTAGTCTATATTGAAATGAAGAGACGTACTAGCCTAGTAGACAATATTCACACGTTACTAGACGACCTTACAACACTTACAGAGCATGAAGCAACCGACTGGGTCTGTCATTATAATAAAGACGTATTTCAATATTCGCCAGAAGCAATTAAGAAATATGTACCACTAAGTCCATTAGTTTATCGTTCAATGAAAGACGGAGAGCTTAATAAAATGAGAGCTATTGCCGGTGTTACGATTAAACCAGTTAAAGATATGGCACAAGATGTTCGTGACTTTGTAAATTTAAATACTAAACGTTAATTTCTAACCCACTCAGCATACAATCTAGTATTACTACCATTGGTATCATCAAGTATTTCAACACATTCAAATCCGTGTTCGTGAGCATAAAAGTCTAATAGATCTCTATCCCAGGGATAAAAGTCTATTTGTTTACACAACTTGTTATCATGATCGTGCAATCCTGGATTAACACGCCAATATATACTAGCTTTAGGTTTTAAACATTCTACAACTTTTTGAATTTGTCCAGGCACTATTTTACCTTTTCCAAAATTTAAACTGCCTAGACAAAATGCTACATCAAACAATCTATCTGGTACATAGTCCTCAATGGTAGTGATAATGTCAGCTTGTGAACAACCAGGGTCTATACCTACTATGTTTTTAATCTTCCCTTTAAATTCGTTATGCCCACAACCAACATCAAGCACCCAGTCAGAGTCTCTGATTTTATTCACCAGGTTAAATCCACTGTATAAGTATTTGTGAGTAGTAGGTTGCCACACTTGGCCGAAATAATCGTTTAGGAACTTTTGATTGTGCATGATAAAACCGTAATAGTAAAATATTGTAGTGCTTGTATAATACTTATCGCAATGGTGTTCCATACCCTAGGAATCACTCCTTGGAATTCAATATTACAGTTAGTAGGCATTGCTGGTTGGACTTACGTAGCTCTTAAATGGAAAGAGAAGGCATTGTTATTAAACTTCTTACCACAGGTATTAATTATAGTTCCAGGTTTAATTTATCTATACATTACTAAATGATATACGTTTATTTTACCGCTGGAGCATTTGGATCAACTGTTGAATATTCTATTAGAAGATTTACTAAAGAATTTGAAACAATTAAGGCCAATATATGTGACGATGGCAGTCTACACTCTTATTTTAAAGAATGCCATCCTATCTCTAACGAAGAGTTAAAATCAATTAGTCCCACTGCTAAAATTGTAACTCCAGTGTATCCAAATCATAGCCAGGAAACAGTGGAAGTAACCATAAATAGATTTAAAAAAATCTTAACATCTAAAGACAAAGTAATTTTTATAACTCACCAGGACGTTAACTCGGCTGAGAGAAATGAATTATTTGGAAAAGAAAAAATACCTCAACTCTTAGATTATAGTATGCTTCTTGATAATATTCAGCAATGGAATAAAAGTTATAGGTCACATAATGACATGAAAAGATGGGAAAAGCGAGAATATTTAAGTTTGATGCATAATCATAGCGATATCTTAAATGCAAAAAACCATAGCGAAGTTGATTGGCTTACTATAACTGCTGACGATATATTAGATAATTTCGCAGAAACAGTAAAGCGTATAATCAGTTACTTAGATTTGACTTTTGTTGACGACGGATTGGATGCTTTCGCAGAGCAATGGCGAGAAAAACAACAATACATTGTAGATCAATACCACACAGTAGAAAATATAGTTAATGGTACGATTACAGGTCAGGATCTTTCTTGGGAAGATTTGAATGTTGTACAAGAATCTTTAATACAACATAAACTAAGAGCGGCTGGATTTGAGCTACAGTGTAACGAATTAAACACATTTCCAACTAATAGCAAACACCTAAGAGAATTGATATATGTTGCCCAATAGAATTTGGTTTACAGGAGGCCCTGGTAGTCGCTGGAGTGGTATAGCACAGATACTAGAACAAATACCTGGAATGAATACTAGTGATCGTATACCTGAACGTGAATACACACATCACCAGTTTAGTGGACACAAAGGTGCTTACTTCGGGAAAGGTATGGAGTTCCCAGCTGATCCTAGCAGAGTAGATCAAGCATGGAAAGAACAGGATGGGAGCAAGTTAATTAAAAGTCACGAGTGGATAGATCATGTAGATCAACTTCCTAAAGAAGATTGGAAGATATTAGTGTACAGGCCAGATCAAACAAGTTTTGCCTGGTGGCACGAAGCTGGTGGGTTTCAGATAGGTTATCCTGATTATTCAGCATACAAAAATTCAGCAAACATGCTAGCAGAGATAATACGTACTAATCAACTAATATTAGAATACGGGTTCACACATAATGCAAAATGGGAATACTTTACTAGTGAGTGGATACAGAAACACTTTAACACAAATATGAAAGTAGAACAAACATTTCCAGACATACTAGTAACTGTAATTAAATGAATACAATCACTGTTAATAAAAAACCTAATAACTTTATAGTTGTTGGTCATAAAGGTAGTTTTGGCAATCATGTGAGACTGCTGTTGCTACTCAGCGATCAATTTGACTTTACTAGTAACAAATCATATTCCTGTGCTAACACAAAGCTAGAATTTATCATTAAACAAGTATACAATCAGGAACGAACCTGGAACAATTGGCTATGGTTGGAAGGCCAATGGCGTAGAGAATTAGAAAAACTTGTGCCCTTTGCTCACAATATTAGAAGTAAAAGCCAAATGAAACGAGTAATATTGTTATCAGATCCAGAGACAGCATATAGATCTTATATTAAGTTTAGTTCTAATTTAGACGTTGCGACCAAAGAAACATTCTTAAGTTATTGTATATTGTACAATGAAAACGTAGCAACACTATCAAACAATCGAGACATTGTTACTACTAGTAGCGAGTTGTTTCAAGAGGAGTTAGATCAAGACTGGTATAGCTCGTTAGTCTCAAAATTAAATTTAACAAATGAATATGAACATGCTAACAAGTTACATCGTCATTGGTATCAGTTGCATAAAAAAGCCGAAAGAGACATGTTAGCAGACTTAACACACTTATTTTTAGATAAATAAATGTGCAGTACTTAGTTAATGGTGGTCTATCCGGAATGCAAGCAGACTACATTGATAAAATAACGTTATTAAGGGAACACATAACATGAACGCAAAACAGTTTGTAAAACAAATGGTAGAAGACAATCAAGCATTGTTTACTGCTAGTGAAATGCAAGTTGAAGCTTACTTCAACAGCAATCCTTCACAAGAACAACTTGTTGATCACTTCATTGGCCGTATGGTAAATGAAAGAATGAACATGGTTGAGATTTCAGCTAAGATCGCTAATATGCCTGCTTCTACACCAGTAGAAGAGTTAACATTGTTAACTAAACAAGCACAAGACGAAGCTAAACACTTTGGTATGGTTAGAGATGTTATCGAACATATCACAGGCGAAACACTAGACGTAGAAGCGGCGATTAACGCTGAAGCGGCTAACCCAACAGCTAAAGGCGCGGCACTATTAGAAAAATATGAAGCGGCTACAGATCCACTAGCCATGGCGGCATATCAGCTTATTGCTGAAGGTCGTGCAGAAGCAGTATGGAACAAAATGGCTGAATGTATTGAAGACACATATGTTTCTTCAACATACGCTAAAATTGCTAAAGATGAAGGCTTCCACGCTAGCATCGGTGCACGTTCACTAGAACAACTAGCTACAGATACAGAAACACAAGCTAAGATTCTTAAAATTGCAAACCAAATGAGAATGGACTTATTTGAAGTATCTTGCATGAACACTACAGCACTTCCAGAAGCACAAGCATTAATTAATGAGGCTTACGCTGTTTAATTAATTACACGTACTACACTAAAAAGGCTAATTACTATTAACGTAATTGGTCTTTTTTATGAATATAGCAATCACACAAAGAGAAATGAATATCAAAGGGTGGGTGTATGACTGTATCCAGCAGGATTGGCACGACTTCTTAAGACATCATACAATATGGGCTATCCCAAATACATTCATGCCCGTATCTAAATTATCCCAAACAGATTGTTTAATTCTAAGTGGGGGTAACAGTTCTTCTCTAAGAGACCGTACAGAATCGTTAGCTGTTGAGTTGTTTGGAGACAAGCCAATCATCGGAGTGTGTCACGGAGCGTTCTTTCTGAATAGATTGTATGGTGGAACAACTGGTACTATAGAAGGACACCAGGGGGAAGACCATAATATAAAAATGGAGTCTGCTACACATCTGGTCAACAGTTACCACAAAGCAAAAATAGAAACACTAGCTGACTGTCTAGAACCAATTGCATTCGATGAAAATGGCACTGTTGAGGCGTTTAAGCATAAAGAATTACCCCAATGGGGCATTGTATGGCATCCTGAACGTATGGTAACACCGGTATTACCGACAGAAGTTAAGGAGATATTTAATGTCTAGGCCAATTCTGATATATTATCAAGCAGGTGCGTACGGAACTTTCATTGAATGGTTACTAACGTATCTGACAGACACAAATATAGATGATCAACTACCTTTTGGTCGAGCAGGAAACTCTCATAAGTTTATGGGCAATCAACTTAACAAGGACCATAACTCGATAGAACAAGCAACGAAAACTAACAATAGTGGTTTTGCCAGAGCCCATCCAGAGGTTGTTTCTGTAGAACAAATAAATTCACTGTTTTCTTCTGTGATTCATATTGATATCCCTTCAACCTCTAAACTTTGGATATTTAATAATACAATGTTAAAAATTAATATTAACGACGTTAATGATGAGCAATTAGCATCTCTTAGAGAATGGGAACCAGACATATTACCAATACTTAATGCTATCACCATTGGTGATTGTGAGTTTGCCAGGTACCTTCTTTTAACAAGTAATGATCAAGAATATCTTAAAGGGTACAGTGTTGCTCGAGTAAATGATCTCAAAAGATGGCAACTAAGAGAAATATTTAGTTTTTGGGATCATTGGATGTTGCTCTCACCTAATTCATCTTGTCAATTCAACAATACATATAACATAACTGTTGAAGATCTTAGAGATCAACTGCCAGTTGTTATTGATGGGCTCATACAAAAGTTACAACTCAATGTTATCTCTGAGAGGTACGCAAAATTAGATTGGGTTTGGCAAGAGTGGAAATCTAGACAATCAGAGATGGACAGAGATCTAGTGGTTGAAAGATATATTAACAATGTTGTTAACAGCATTGAATTAATTGAGCTTAGACAGTTTAATATATTTGAAGAAGCTGTGATACAACAACAGTTACGTAAACTAGGATATGAAATAAAATGTGACGGGTTAGAATATCTGCCATTAAGAACAACTGAATTAAAAGAGCTACTATACAATGTCTAAACAGATGCTAATACTATCAGGCCCACAAGGTGCAGGCAATCATTTATGGTCAAAAGTGTTTAGTCAACACCGAGACGTGTTTGGTTGGAAAACTCTATTAGAAAACTATTGGGAACCACATAGGTTCGCAGAGCCCTTTGCTAAGTATTGGCGAGATCCTAGTATACTGTCAGAATTTGATTGGACTCAGAGCGATAATTACTTTACCTCAATATCAGTCCCATTGGGAATACCAAGAGATAAAGTTAATCCATTATGGGAACCTAATTTAGATTTATTCAAACGCATTGTTGAACGTCAAGGAGTTGAGGTTAAGTTTGCTATTGTGGGGAGAGATCAAAACATATTAGATGTACAGCAAAAACGAATACGTAAAGAAAGCACGCTACCCTTATTCATGCGACAGCTTAAAGGAATAGACAATCCTATATTCTTAAGTTATGAATTGTTATACTTGTACAAAAATGATTATGTAAAGAGTTTAGATGTAAACATTCCTGTAGACCCAAATGTTAATTGGTTATTAGAAGATGATGCTAATAGCAAGTATGTACATAGTATTGAGCATAATGAACTTGACAATGGCAACAAAAAGGGTATAATATTTACACAACGCCCATGAAGAAACTATTAATCATAACAGGTCCACAAGGTTCTGGTAATCATCTATTTTCTAGAATATTAAGTCTACATCCTGATGTTAACGGATGGAAAGATCTATTAGATTCGTACTGGGTTCCTAGTGATCAAGAACCGTTTGCAGACTATTGGGTTGACCCAGATAAATTAACCTTAGATGCATTTGAAGGTGCTGAATATTGGGTAGCTAATGTAAGTGTACCTTTTGTGTACGATGGCGTTAAGCAGGTGCCTAAGATTGACGCTGTGGCGTCTACGGCCCGTTCGTTAGGAATAGATGTTCAAATATGCGTTATAGTCAGAGACATGTATATAAACGATCTACAACAGCAAAGAGTACGCGGAGAACGAACATTACCTATAGCAGTTGACTACTTTGACACATTAGGTGATGTACACTATTTAGATCATGAGGCATTCTTCTTGTACAAAGATAGATATCTAAAATGGTTAAGTAAAATATTAGATTTTCCAATAGCCTACGATAATCCAGATATTATGAAGTTTATCGAAGAGGGTCCTAATAAGAAATATGTTAATTATGTTGATGAATATTGGCTAGATGACCAAGTATGGAAGGGTATACAGCCTAAGAAAGAGAGAGGACTATAGAGTATGAAATTATTTGTTAACGGTGATAGCCACACTGCTCAAGTTTATCCTGAGGGGCTAACTGCTACCTATCAACTTGCCCAACGTTATGGCTTAGAATATGAAAATATTGCACTTCCGGGTGGGAGTAATCAACGTATTATCCGAACCACTCAAGAAAAACTAAAAGAGTTAGATCCC
>Ga0208903_1000688_pt1 | contig 24533 bp, 31 predicted proteins | sample AntAceMetag02UKJ_FD_184769 | JGI IMG/M metagenome (GOLD analysis project Ga0208903, IMG submission 184769) | Saline lake microbial communities from Ace Lake, Antarctica - Antarctic Ace Lake Metagenome 02UKJ (SPAdes) (version 2) | ecosystem: Environmental > Aquatic > Non-marine Saline and...
CCTAACATGGCTAAACAGGGAACATACTGGAGTCTGAGTATTATTAATTTATAATGATAAAATAACATATATGTTTTTCAAAGGCGCATATGCACAAAACAAAACAATTAGCCTCGGACTTCCAATTCTTTTTTTGGGAATACTGTTGCTGTTCTACGATATCAATAGTCCTAGTTTGTGGTGGATACTTGTTGTGTGTGCCCATACACTGGGATATACCCACTTCATGCTGGGTTTTGTGTATCAGTACAGAGCACTTCGTACTAAAAAAGAGTATAAAAAAATGTTCTGGTTCTTTATCTTAACCACCTTGGCAGTTAGTTTTTCTGCAGTGTGTATTTATTTAGGTTATTTAGCAATGCTATCTATCATTGCAATTCTATACTTTATTATCCACGGTGCACTTAATGAGTTGACACTCATGAGATATCAGATGGGATTTTCACCAAAAGCATCTATGTTCTTGCCATTAGTATTTTATATAGTACCTTTTTTCCTTCTTTCATTAACTCATCCGTCTTTCTTTTTTACCCCCCAGCTTCAGTTTTTAAATCCACCACCAATGATTGCTGTATCGTATTTAAATAATGTTATTTCGGTTGACCTATTAACATTGGTGGCCCTTTCACTTTTTGGGCTGTTCATTGCCCTGGTGCCGTTACGATTGTTGTGGGAAAAGAAATACACAGAGGGTGTACTGATTATCGCTGTCGCGATAGTTACCTTTCTGTTTTTCTTACAAGAAAGTCCACTAAATTATATTGTCCTATATTTTATTACACTAGCGTTTCACTTTATCTCTTGGTCAGTATATTTTGGGCAGGTGTATATAGAAAAGTTTCCACAAAGACTACCGAGCTATATACGTCATCATTTATACATACTGGCACCACTGATTATTCTGTCAGTGGCTATGCTAGTTAGTGTCCCAAACCTTATGCAGGTACATACTCTAGTATTTAATGGGATGATATTTATAACTTTTGCAATGGTGCACAATACCACATCTTTTTTAAACGAAACCTGGTTTCTTAAAATAATTAAATGCTGACCAGGAAGGCTCTATGCTCCTGTTATTCTTTTTGGAAGTACTGACATCTAAAGTGAGGGTTGTGTTTGTCTAAGTCTCTATTGAGCACGTGTTCCTAAAGGAAGCTTTGCATATACAGGTCCATAGACACTAGATTAAGAATGATATCAATAATTATTTTCATGAGAATTTCATGCTGAACCCCAGGGTGAAAATATACTGATATCAGGCCGACATGTAACCACGGTAGTTAAGATTGGTTGTTGCTCAGATGCCATGCTATGGCATTTATAGTATGTATACGTATTGGTGCCAAAGTAGTAAGCATTACGGATTATTTTATAATCCACCACCTTGGTGATAGTAGTCACCAAGATTTGATACACTAGATATATGACCAAGATATCTTTAACAAAAATAGTCTGGTATTTTTCTATAGTTCTTGTAACTGGACTATGTATAGTGGGAGGTGCTGTTGTCCTAAAAAATCAGACTGCTGTCCAGGTGTTTATGCTCAAAGAATTTAAAGGGGCAAGCAGTTTTGAAATAGGGCAGTATTACTTTAATCACGATGGTTCTACTCGAGTATATGACTTAGCTAAGGCCCGCGTGTACTATGAAAAATCAATCAGTGAGAGTCCTGTAGGCCATAATATGGCGTGGTATCAGCTAGGTCGCATTAATTTTATTGAGGGGAAGTTTGATGCTGCTTTGGATGCATTTGACAACCAGATTCAATATTTTGAGGCAGATATTCCCCAGGTGTACTATATGATTGGTTTAACATATGGATATAGAGCACGGCAAAATAACAGCACTGAAGACTGGATTCAGGCTGAAGATAATTTTAGTAGATATATAACCTATGTACAATTAGCAGCGTGGCCACGAGTTGACCTTGCGTGGGTTTATTTCGCACAAGGTAAATTTGAGGAGATGCTGCCTGTTCTGGAGCCAATACTTACGGTGCATGCCAGCAACCCATGGGTGTTAAATATGTACGGATTAGCAGTCATGAATACTGCAGAAGATGTATCGACAGCACTCCCTTATTTTTATCAGGCGCGGGAAGAAGCACAGCAATTACAGATTGCTGATTGGGGTGCGGTGTATCCTGGAAATAATCCAGCGCACTGGAGCCTAGGCCTTCAGGAGTTTAACAGTCTTATCGAGAAAAATATTGCACTCCTTGAGTGATACACAGAAGAAACTGTCTTCTTATAAGACTCTATGGTCTAATATGGTATATGGAAATATTCACACAAACCTTGACAGGTGTACTTATGTTTATAGGAGGACTGTTTGGTGCAGATATACCAGTAGTGGACACTGTAGAGATTGGTCTGTCAGAGATGTCACCGCTTGGGGCTGCAGGGGGGTATGCTATACCTGCAAGTGGATCATCAGGATGTGATGTGAGTTTAGACGACTGTTCGGGCGATGTTGTGCTTACTGTTGATGATTCTCTCGTGCGACAGGGTGATACTGTTGAAGTATGTTGGTACCCTAAGAATCATAGCTCGTGTACGTTAAGTCCGACAACCAAGTTTTCTGCTGAGAACGCGGAAGCTTCAGGCTGTACAGATATGACTCAGATTGCTGAAACAACATATATGTTGACATGTAACGCACCGGCTAGTCTTGGACAAAAAACAAGCTCAAAGAGAGTACGAGTGCTGCCGCAGATGTATGAGTCGTAAGTTTCTTTTTTCACTTTAGATGTAAACGCATTGTGCATCATGTGTTGCAGCTTCAACTTATCATAATATACTTTTATACGAGTAAACCATTATGAAAAGAAAATTCCATCTAAAATTCTTGTCAATTTCAATACTACTCCTTATTGGAGTTTGTATGCAGGTGATGTACCTCATAAGTATCCATACTGAAGAAGAGTTACTGTCACAACCTTTATCTCTAGAGCAGCATCAGCTATATTTTTCTACTGAGCCATCATTTAAAGATATGGTTAATTACTTTCAGGTTTTGGCTCATGCTGAAGGGGGAAAGCATGCATTCTCAATCATTATTGGAGCTGATTTGTCAGGGAACATCGATTCTCATTTACTGGCTCATGCAGTAGGAGATATTATGTATACCCAAGAAGGATTTGATGGAATGAAATATTGTACTAATGAATTAGGTTTTGCCTGTGCCCATACAGTTGTAATTAATGGTTTGCTGGATCGAGGGATCGAGGTTTTTGATATAGTTAATAGTATATGTGAAATTGTTCCCGGTTTTTCACGTGGATATAATCAATGCTTTCATGGTTTTGGACATGGTGTACTCGCGTATGCTGAGTATGAGGTTCCAGATGCAATTGCCTTATGTCAAAAAGTTGGTACAGAAAAACATAATTACCGTGAGATAGATGAATGTGTGGGAGGGGTCATTATGGAGATGAGGGGAGGTATTCACGATGTGGCAATGTGGGAAAAGAATGGTAAGAAATATCTTGATGAGAAAATGCCATTGAGTATGTGCCTTGCTGAGTACATGCCTGAAGCAAATAAAGATTACTGCCTAGCGTACATGACACCCTTCCTGTTTGACGCTACAGGAGCAGGGGACCTTCCTGTTGTTTCTGACTACGCGCGTGCAATGATACTTTGTGAAGAATTACGTAATGATTTAGATAGAAGCAATTGTTATGGTGGTTTTGCAAAAGAGTTTTTAAGTTTTATATTTGGCCGTGATATTCGCCGTATACCAACTGCAACTGAAGAAAATATGAGGTCTGTATATGCAGCATGTGAAGAAGCTCCAAATGAATTCGGTTTAGCAGCATGTGTAAAGTACGCTGTGTACACTTTTTATAAAGGAGGGGTTGCGCCATATACACAACCAGGAAAGTTCTGCAGTATTGTTGATGATCGCTTTAAGCCCGACTGTTTCACTACACTTCATGATCGTGTCTTGAGTGATAATATTGGGCCTGAACAAGCAGGTGAATTTTGTGCGTATTTAGCAGATGTTTATAAGCCACTTTGTACTAGTGTATGAGTACTACAATTAAAATATTGTCTGGCTTGGTATGCAACTTGCTAGGAGTGCTAATCGTTGTACTTATCTATTTCAGTCCATCCAAAGTGTATGACGAGCCTTATGTTGCTAATACAGCAGGAGAAGATTTTTCTAAAAAATGGACAGTAATTCTTGAGCAAGAAGGTGCAGAAAATGCATATGCAGCATTCAAGAAAGAGTATGCAGAGGATGTAATTTCTGAAAAACATAGGAAGGCCCATCAATTTGGCTCATTGCTATATAAGGCAGTTGGAGGGGCAGGTGTGTATATTTGTGATTCCGACTATTCATATGGTTGCTTCCATGAGTTGATTGGTACTATTATTCTCAATGAAGGGACTAGTGCAGTTTTTGGGATTGATGAGTACTGTGATATTTCTGTTGGATGTCAGCATGGTATTGGGCATGGGTTGCTTGCATATTCAGGATACGGAAAAGAATCTTTGAACGAGTCCTTAGCAATATGTGAAGAGTTAACAATTCATGATCCCGTAGATGGTTGTATGGGGGGTGTATTTATGGAGTATAATATGCGTACAATGCTTACGGCTGAAGGAGTCCCTGTACGATCATACGATGAAGCACAAGAAATAGATGTATTTTGTTCAGATGTAAGTGAAAAAAGTCGCAGTGCCTGTTATTTTTGGTTAGGGCCGTGGCTTCTTGCTGCATCACCTAAAGAAGGCGCTGCCGCCTTTACGTGGGCAGCTGAAAAGTGCTCTGTAATTATTTCTATTGATAATCGCTTTACTTGTTATAAAGGTATTGGATACGAAATGATAATTTATACACAAAGTACTAGTGTAGCCCAGAGGTACTGTAAGGAGAGTGCTCCTGAAGGTGAGGTATATTATGAGGTGCAATGCAAAGGTGCCGCCGCTGCTTCATTTGTAACAAACGATAGTCTGCGTGATTTTGCGTATGAAATATGTGAAGGGCTGACAGGTGATGCAGCAACCTATTGCACTAGTTCATTTAACCGAACTATAGATAGAAGAATTACTAATTACATCTATCCTGTATTGTAATACATCGATATAGAACATTTTAAGATTATATATAATGGTGATACGATATTATATATGAAGTTTCTTGATGCGGAATCAGAGCCAGGACATTACACTGTTTTCCTTAATGAAGATGGTGAAAAGTATATCTCTCTGCGTGGTCTTGATGTGAATATGACACATCAACCAGGTGTGCTAGAAACATTTCTACATAACCACTACAATTTTTTTGAAGGAATGTATTGGATACTTTTGTTGGTTAGTCTTCTGTATGTAAGTCTATTTTATTGTATGATACCTTTGCTTAAAAAACTTAAAATATACTTCTAGTAGTCCAGCTTTTTTGAAAGAAAAGCGCACCGGTTTGAGTTCATTTCTGGTGAAGTGATATACTACAGATTCAATCTATGAATAGAAAACTACTTATAGCACTGTGTGTTTTGCAGGCATGCACGTATACATCAGACACCCTGGCACACACATCTGGTAATTCATACGAGGTGAGTAAAGAAGGGTACTTCATTGACATAGGATACACACCAGAAGTTTTAGTAGCGGGGACTTTAGTGCGCTTTGATTTTTCAGCTGAGCGTGAAAATTCAGTATCTGACGACGAGTATTTTACAGATCTCTGGGTGAGAATAGTTTCTTCCGAAGATATTATTTTTGCAGGAAATATATATAAGCCTGAGTATGGGCAAGCTGGCATGAGTATGTTGTTGTCTGAAGTAGGGACATATGAAATGTTTGTACGATTTCAAGATGCAGGAGAAGAGGTTGTGCAGACTAGCTTTATATTTGAAGTCATTGCTGCTGATGATAGCTCTGAAGAAGATTCAAGAAATATAACGGTATTGATGTGGCTGATAGCTATGGCACTTGGAGTAGTTGTGTGCATTCATGCATATCAGTATATATGTGTGTGGAGGAAGTAATATGTATAAATAAAGGTATTTCTTGTGATGTAAAATATTGGTATGAAGTATCTATGTAAAATGTATGTTTAGTGAGGAGTTTGAAAATAACCAAATACTACCATTGTCATTAGGGGCGCTTATTTTTGGTTATTTTTTAGTTTTTTACCAATGGTCTAGCCAGTCTGTTATTACAGTAGACTCGTATAATCGGTTGCAGTCATTTATTTGTCCGCCTTATTTTCAGAGCTGTGAGTCGTTATATTTCTTGCTCACGTTGCCAGAAGGGTACTCGCAGTCTATTTTATACATGATTCTTTTTACAGCGCTGTTCTGGGCAGTGTATCTGTTGTTTTCAAAACGTTGGCTTGAAGCCCAGTTGATACTTATTCCGGTGTTCGTGTGGCACACTGCGAATGTTTTCTTATTCACTGATATATATTCAGGAAATTATGAGTATTATCAATTTGTATTTGGTGTCATTTTACTTTTCTTGCCGCACAAGGTGTTCTTCTTAAAACTATCAGTTGTACTTCTGTATATCATGTCTACCATTGCAAAAATCCATCCAGCATGGATTGAAGGAGCATATTTTACGAACATGCAAATAGGGTTGCCCTTGTTTCCTGATTGGTCCATACCAGTGTTAACAAACCTTGTGCTGTTAATGGAGATGATTGGAGCATGGTTTTTGATGTCAAAAAATAAGTTTTTACAACGTTCAGCCTTGGTATTCTTCGCAATATTTCATCTATACTCAGGTATTATAGTTTTATATAGGTACCCTGCCACAGTACTCCCTATGGTCCTTATTCTGTTTGGACCATTGTATAAACATTCTCCTGTTCCTTTTACTAAAAAATCAATTATCTCGTGGGTATTTGTATTGAGTGTATTCATGATTCAGTTTTCACCTAAGCTTATATATGGTGATGAAAAGTTAACCCTTGAGGGTAATAAATATGGATTGTACATGTTTGAATCTAATCATCAGTGTATTTCTGAAGTTGAGGTGTTATATAAAAACGGTAAAACTAATCGTGAAATTGCCACTAAAAACTCAGCCAGAAATCGATGTTCGCCCTACAATGTATGGTTCTATTATAATCAGGTATGCGAGCGTTCTCCTGAGATAGAGCGTATTGCATGGACATTTGACCATTCAATTAATGGGGATCCATTTCTGAGAATTGTGGATACTGAAAATGTTTGTGCGCTTGAATACTCAGCATTTTCTCATAACCAGTGGATTAAAACACATTCAGATAATCCTGAAATTATTGGGTTACCAGTTATGAATAGTTATTATTAGTTAGGACAAGCAGAAGTTCTGACAGTCATTGCTAGTGGTAGGAAACATGTAGATGAAAATACAATCAACTAGTGATGAATCTTGAAGGATTCAGTAGTCCAGTATTTGAACCTAGGCCCTCAAGATTTTAATAAACTTATCAATAAAATAGTACCCCTTTAATTTATGTGTAGAAGAGACTGTCTTCTTATAAGACTCTGTAGTCTAGTAAGTGGAAATAGTGATAGGGGGGGGACTGCTGTCTGTATATACCGCATGCGAATCTAGCAGTGGTATGTGAAGTGGGTTGGTATCATACATATAAAAGTATCTTGCTTTTTTTATGCAGTTACGGTATAGTTCTGGCCACATAAACATATATATATGCCAATTACTAAAGGAGCAAAAAAAGCAAATCGTGCGTCACTTCGAAAACGTGTATTTAACATACGACGTTCTCGAGAAATGAACGAAGTTGTAAAAGACCTACGAAAGCATGTTGTTGCCGGCGAGACAAAAGAAGCAGAAGAAATGCTTCCAAAAGCTCAGAAAGCAATTGATAAGGCTGCAAAGCGAGGTATTATCAAAGGTAATACAGCTGACCGAAAAAAATCACGACTTGTTAGTGCGATACTACGCACAAAGAAGTAAGCTAAAAAAACAACTACCTGCAGGTAGTTGTTTTTTGTTTTGCATGTACTCGATCTAGAACCCAAAAAATTCTAACAACTTTGTGGCGATAGGTTCCTCTAGGCGCTCCTCTGGGAGACGTGATGCAAGAATATCCTCTATATCGTCAATGTACTCTTCAGGTAGCGGGAGGATAAGTAGCGGCATGAATAACTTCTCTGATTTTACCAAGAGCTGTGGTCCAGCAGGGTCTTCTTCATCAATATAGAAAGATTCAAGTGTGCTGTATGGATACAGCTTGTCTTCAATACGAAGCCCTCGCTGAGTGACTGAAAACGGAATAATATTTGGGTCCTTTGTAGCATGCAGAGCAGTTACAAGGCCTGCTATAAAAAGAAGAATACCAAAAAGGGTATTGCCTAGCAGTACTGCTGTTACGGTTACAGCAAGCGTGATAATTCCAAGTACCCAAAACCAGTCACTTTCTTTTTTGGTGTGATTGTGCTCGTGAGCTTCCCAGGTGATACTGTTTGCTTGTTCTGACATAAGGAAATTGTAGCATGGTCAGTAGAGAGTTGTGGTCTACTTGCTCCGCAAGATGCGATACCTATTTCGCGCAACCCAGGCATAACCTTTTTTACGAATATACCGAGGGATACATTTTAGCAGGATGGCAAACAGAGGCCATGGCTGGGTAAGTCTACTAAGTATCTGTATTACAGCCTCATCTTGTTCGTGCTCTGCTTTACCGATGCATGCCACTATTGAGTAGACACAGCCACAGTCGCGTATCTGTTTTTCTTCATGTGTTGTATTGACAATTGGTACGGAGATAATTATCTGTGCCGTCTTTCTCTTCTGTATAAACCGTACAAAACTACGGCAAAATCGGCAGGTGTCGTCATAGTAAAGTGTAAGTGGTTCTTTCATACGTTGGTAGTACTAGTATACACCTATAGTTTATGTAGATAACAATCTAATTCAGAGTTGGTGTGCCGTGTATTATATATATCATGCAGATTTTTAGGTCACCTTTGTCATATAAGCAGTCTATGCAGCTGGCGTTATGGGTTGCTATGCTCTCGGTTGTGTATCAACAAGGAAGCTCGCTTATGTATAGTAGTCTTTTTATGGAGACAGAAGGCGCTATTGTGATGGTTATTGCTACTGTTGTCTATGCCTTTTTTGCAAAATATAGACAACTTGCAGTGTATGTTTTTGCAGCAGGATTATTATTGTCATTTGTACCAGGCTGGTACAGTGCCGCTAACCACACCTGGTTAGCGGCGTGGATGTTAGTTCCGGCCGTTTTGTTTGCTAGCTGGTGGAAAGAGACAGTATATACAAACTACATCAGATACACACTAGGGCTGGTCATGATTATCGCAGCGGTACAAAAGCTTATTGCACAAACATATTTAGATGGTAGTTACATTGCCTGGTTAAGTAATTATGGTTCTACCACTGAACGGGCATTTTCATTTGTATGCTCAAACACTGGCAGTGAAGTATGCATCTGGTATCTCTTTATTGGTGCAGCCGCATTACTGTGGCAAGTTGTTGCGGGAATATTAATACTGGTGGGGGTAAAGCACTTTATTTTTATTGCTTGCGAAGTGAGTTTCCTACTTACAGTTGGGTTGTATGCTGACGAGATGAATTTTCAAGTGCTTAACATTGCGTTGCTTTGCATGGCATTCCAGTTTGGTATGTCACGCTGGATTGCAGTCGTATGCATTATACTTTTGCATATTGACCTCATTGGTATTAGTGAGATAATTGATTTTTTCTATTATGGATTTTTTATCTAACTGGAAAGCTGTAGTGCTACTGGTGATATTTTGTACACACAGCCTTTGGCTGGCTGGTCATATGTATATCCACTCACAAGATGCACTCAACCCCTGGAAGCTTGGGGGATACGCCATGTATGTTGAGCCGAAACGTTCAATGGATGTGAGGTTGTATTCAGTGAACTCACAAGGATTGTTTGTAGAGGAGTATGCCAATCTTGCTGGTTTTACCCGGGGCAACTTCAATTTTAATTTCTACTGTAAATCAGTTTCAGAATCATCCCTCCGGGCACTTTTTGCAGAAAATAAGGATCTTTATAATAAAGATCTACAGATATATTTTTATTCACCGCGTTTTTACACAGATCCATTACGTACTGAGACAGAGTATAGAGGTGTTGTAAGGATTGTTTGGCAAGATGAAAATAGTTTTACGTATCAGTCAAATATGTGCGGGGAGAGAGGTTCAGTGCGTACGGGAGGGATCTAAATATTACATGTTCAGTTTGCCTTTTCTTTTATGCAGAATATCTTGAATTCAAAAAGAGAGGGATTTGGTCACAGATATATTTCTTCCAGAAATATTCCGCGACCCCGTCTCGCTTGTTCGTATCCTCACATCACTCCGACTTTCCAATCCCTCACGTAAGTGACCTATGTCACTTACTTCTCTCCGCCCAAGAAAATAACCACCCAAGGGTGGTATTTTCTACGGGCGGAGAGAGAGGGATTCGAACCCTCGGTAACTTTCGCTACGCTTGTTTTCAAGACAAGTCCATTCGACCACTCTGGCATCTCTCCAATTGGTCAACGTGTACGTTTAAAGCTCTTCAAACGTGACAGGATAGTACCAGAAAATGAATAATTTTCCAACTATGCTACTCTATACGATATGAGAAAAATGGGAATTGACTACGGAAGTAAGCGAGTAGGTATAGCCTTTACTGATGAAGGAGGACATATGGCATTTCCACATGGAGTGATACCAAATGACAAACATCTGCAACAACAGATCGAAAACCTGATTGCAGAAAAAGAAGTTTCAGAGATAGTCATGGGACACTCGCTTAATAGGGAAGGGAAGCCAAATCTTATTCATACTAAAGTAGAGGAACTGATGATGGACCTCACACTTTCAGTTGGAATCCCGATTCATCTACAGCCAGAGCAGTACACGACACAAGAAGCGATTCGACTACAGGGAAGAAATGATCAGGTAGACGCATCAGCTGCAGCAATTATTTTAAATAGTTACTTAACCCAACATACGATATGAATGAAGAAACAAAAGCTGCGGTAGTCCCAGAAGATGCAGGGGTTGCTCAGGCTGTAGAAGAAGTAGTACAACAACCAAAAAATATTATTTCGTATGATGATTTTGCAAAGCTCGACATTACTATTGGTACTATCGTGTCTGTGGAGGTCGTAGAGGGCGCTGATAAGCTGCTTAAGCTTGAAGTGGATATCCAGGAAGAAAAGCCACGGCAAATCATCTCTGGCATCCGTGAGTATTTTGAGGATATTCAATTTCTGGTAGGTAAGCAGTGTCCGTTTCTGACGAACTTAGAGCCACGGACTATTCGAGGGTTTGAAAGTCAGGGGATGATTTTAGCTTCCGAGCATGATGGGATATTTTCATTGCTTATTCCTCATAATGCGCTGCCAGCAGGTACGAAAGTAAGTTAACCTATGATGAATAAAACAGCGATAGAAACACACGTTGAAGAAGCTACTGTGCAGGCAGGGGGTCTTCTTCGCTCTAAGTATGGTCTCTGGGCCTTGGGAGGTATTTCTTTTATTGAATCTGCGCTAGTGGTACCTATTATTACTGACCCATTTCTGGTTGCGTATATCTTGGCGGACAAGAAGTCTGTGTATAAAGGAGTGATAGTCACGCTTATTGGATCTATCCTTGGAGGAGTGTTTGCCTACGCCATTGCGTTTTTGTTTTACGAGTTTATTGCAGAAAGGTATCTCGTGGGTGTGGTGGGGGAACAGTTTTATGTGATTGTGGACCGGCTGAAAGAAGGAACATTTATCATCAGCCTCCTTGGAGCTATCACACCCATTCCATACACACTAGTAGCAATGGGTGCAGGTTTTGTCAAAGGGAATTTTTTCTTATTCTTACTTGCCTCAGTACTAGGGCGGGGTGGTCGCTATGCGATAGTTGGTGCCATCACCTATATGTTTGGAGAGCAAGCATTAGTTATGGTTCGCCGGCAAGTGTTGCTGATTACATTAGTTTGTGTCACCGGCGCAGCATTCGTTTTGTTCTTTAAATGATAGGGTGTGGGTTGTTCGATAAATCGCACGCGATACGTCGTATACTGTAGCTATGTCAACACTTGGTCTTTTAGGAAAAATTATCCCGCCACCAACATACATGCAACTTCCCAGTGCAGGTGTAGATATTTCTGATACATCATTAAAGTATATTCAGTTTCAGCCAGATAAGCGTAGTGGTACACAGCTTGAGCTTTCATACTGGGGGGATATTGATATTCCTGAAGGGGCACTTGAGCGGGGTACAGTCCATGATGTACAGAAACTTTCAGCGGCTATCGCTGAGGTTAAAGAGCGTAGTGGTGTTGAGACGGTACGCGTGTCATTACCAGAAGAGCGAGCGTATTTGTTTGAGACAGAAATTAAGAAAGGTACTCCTTTTAAAGAAATTCGAGGCTTACTCGAATTTCGTCTAGAGGAAAATGTACCTCTCCCTCCTCGGGATGCCCTGTTTGATTATGATATTATCCCTACTGATGCCAACAGCGACTCCTTGCGAGTGGCTGTTACTGCGTATGCTAAAGAGACTATTATGATGTACTACCAGGCATGTATCGATGCCGGGGTCACCCCTATTTCCTTTGAGGTTGAAGCACAAGCTATCGCTCGATCGACGATACCTCGTGGTGATACAGGAACCCACATGATTGTTGATTTTGGAAAGACACGAACTGGTATTGGTATTGTGCAGCAGGGAACTCTTATGTATACATCAACAGTTGATATTGGTGGTATGGAACTTTCTTCAGTGCTACGACGACAGCTTGGGGAGAAAGAAGAATCAGAGCTGACCCAGATAAAGAACACTCTAGGGCTCGTACGTGCCGTGAATAATACAGAGGTGTATGATGCCCTTCTGCCAACTATGTCAGCGGTTATTGATGAGGTTCGTACCAGAGTCCAGTATTGGAATAGTCGTGATATCTCGCGCGAAGAGCATCATATCCAATCAGTTATTCTGTGCGGGGGGAGTGTCAATACCAAAGGTCTGCCTGAGTACTTCTCAGAAATGCTTGGTATTTCTGCAAATCGGGCTGACGTATGGCAGAATGCATTTTCAGAGTCTGATACCGTTCCTGAAATTGGTAGGCGGTACTCATATGGATACGCAACAGCAGTTGGTTTAGCATTAACTCCGTTTGCATAAATATGATTAATCTACTCCCACAACATGCTCGAAAGCAAGTTCAGATTGAATATTGGATTCGAGTTTTTTCTGTCTGGATTATTCTATTGGGGTGTGCCTGTATTATTATAGGAGCACTGATGGTCCCATCACTCATTCTGGTGCAAGCCCAGCTTGCGGTATATGACGGAGAGTATCAGGCTGCTAGTACTCAAAATATTGTGTATGAAAAACTGGAGCGGGACGTACTGGTAGCAAATAGTATTGCTACGCAGCTAGTTACCTCTGATGGAGATAGATTATTTTCAGATATAATCTCTGAAGTTGAAGGGATTGCATCGCGCACAGTGGTGCTGAATTCGATTGCGTTTAGTCGCATTGATGATGACGTCAAATCAGTGCTCATTACGGGGGAAGCTGCGTCTCGATCGTTGCTAGTGGAGTTCAGAGATACACTTGAAAAAAATCCACTTTTTGAGTCTGCAGCACTCCCGCTGGCTAACTTAGCAAAAGATAAGGATGTACCTTTTAGTATAACTATCATTGTCAGTAATCAAGAGCAGGAATAACTTATGATTACAAGAAAAACAAAAGTAGTTGGGATAGGAGCACTCGTATTTCTAGTGACTACTTCCATCGTACTGTTTGCCATGTGGCGATACGTGGAGACAAAAGGAGCTGAGCTATTGGACCACTCCAAAGAGATTGCTGACCACCAGGCCCGTCAACAGACATACAGTGACTTAGAAGAATTAGTTAATTCAACCAAAGATGCTCGAGATGAGTTGTCTACGTATGTCCTCACAGAAGACAAAACAATTGATTTCCTGGCAACAGTCGAGCAGGTAGCAATCGAACAGGGAATTGTAATGACGACTAACTCACTGGAAGTGGTTGAGCAAGAGGGATTGTTCAACACACTGGTTATTTCCTTTTCAGTAGAGGGGGCTACAGAAAGGGTGGATACGATGGTGCATATTTTTGAAACATTGCCGTACCATGCGTTTGTTTCAGATATCTTATTTTCATATGATCAAAAACCTGTAAACCCAACCACAGAAGGAACTATTGAACTTACCGTAAGTCTTTTACAATATGATAGATAAAAATAATATATTAAAGATGGTTACCGATGTGTTTCATCGCAGTCAAGGATATCCTGATAGGCAGTTACTGCATCCCCAGAGGGAGTGGGGTATTGGGGTGCTCATGTTTATAGTAGTTGTTATGGCCGGTAGTGCATTTGTGGCAACTATATTTGTGCAGTACAGAGACCTTTCTCTTGCTCAAGGGAATGTGGAGGAATCGATTCCGCAGTACCGTGCAGTAATTGTGCAGGACGCTTTGGAGCTATATCGAGCGAGGACTGAAGAGTATCAGCAGTTACGTGGAGAGGTCATTAGTGTTCCAGACGAAACTACTAGTAGTACTGGCACAAGTACTGATAGCATAGGTAGTGAGGCTGAAGAACGTACTAGGGTTCCAGGTGAGGTGACAGGAGGGCTGCAGGCAGAGTAGGGTAGAGAAAATCACCTACCAAGCCTGTAGGGCTTTCCAGGCGGTGCAGATCACTTTTTATAACCGGATGTCACAAATTTAATACAACACAGCACCAACAGATGGTAAATGATGATATGACGTTTTGTTAAATAGTGTTTATATAACTATCTAATATAAGGTATGTTTATAAACATATTTACATTGTTTGTGTTAAATGTTATCATAAAACATGAAAATAATTTACATGATAAGAGATATAAATAATATTCCTGAACCAGCTTTTGGCAGTGAACTTAACACCGTAATTGTTGAGTTGGAAAAATTGAGAGAAAAACAATTACACGGAACTGTTCCACCGTATGTCTTTTTTCAGTTAAAAGAAATTTTTCAAGCGCTTGAAAGTTTAGGTTCTGCACGTATTGAAGGGAACAGGACAACTGTCTCAGAATACGCTGAAAAGATCATTGCTGGAGTTAAGCCTGATAAAGATGAGGCAATGCGTGAAATTCTAAACGTAGACAAGGCAATTAATTTTATTGAAAAAAATATTACTCCAGGAACACCAATTACTCGTGCAATATTGTCAGAAATTCATAAAATTGTGGTTGGAGATCTTACACCCCATCCAGAAGGAGAGGGTTCAAGGTCTCCGGGTGCTTACCGTGAACACCCTGTTAAAATTCAAAATTCTGAGGTAGAAACAACTGAGCATCTTTTAATCCCAGCTGAAAGTGAAGAAATGTTTTCATTCATTAATAATGAATATAAAACTCAGTATCACTTACTTGTTATTGCATTAGCTCATCATCGTTTCACAGTAGTGCATCCATTTGATAATGGAAACGGGCGGGTTGTGCGAATGCTCACGTATGCTCAGTTACTACAGCAAGGCTTCAGTGTTAAGTCCGGCAGAATTTTAAACCCTACTGCAATATTCTGTGACAATCGCGATAATTATTATGATATGCTCGCACGTGCTGATGAGGGTACAGATGAGGCTTTGCTGGATTGGTGTCTGTACGTCCTAAAGGGACTGGCTCGTGAGATTGAGAAAATTGATAATCTGCTCAACAGAACGTATCTTCGTGATGAAATTTTGGTTCCTATGTTAAGTAGATCACTTAAAAATAAATATATTACTAATGATGAATTTGTGCTGTTGCAATATGTTGTGTTGCGCTCTGAAGATATGACAATACGAGCAGGCGACCTTAAAAGACTGCTGGGGATAGGTGGTGCTGTACAACGCTCACGAGTCATTGGTCGTTTGCTTGAAAAAAAGATGTTGAAGCCTATTGAAGCAGGTGGACGTATCTATACCATCTCTTTTTTTGGAAACTACTTATTTCGGGAGGTTACACAGTTGCTGATTGAAAAAGGATTTGTTCCTGAATCATTAAATCAAAAGTAAATAATCACCTCAATCGCACACCTCCATTTTCAAACACTTCCCGTGGCGTTAAATAGTTAAGACGCTTCCGTGGTCGATTATTCAATCTTCTAACCGCCCGTTGCACGTCACTGTTAGTAATACTAGCAAAGGAAGAACCTTTAGGAAAATATTGACGAAGGAGTCCATTGCGATTCTCATGCGCACCACGCTGATGAGGACTGCCGGGGTCTGCAAAATACTCCGCCTTCGTATGATGATGGGGTGTTTTTTCTTATTAAACTTCCACATACTGCACCTTTAGTCATTGAGGGAAGCTATCTACAAGGTGTAAAGTCATAAACAACAAAACCACCCAATAGGTGGTTTTGTTGTTTAGCTAGACTTGCTCGTGTATATGAGGTGTTAACCCCAATGAGTAAGTCTCACTAGTTGGTGCCCCCTCTCGGTCTCAGAATTACACTAACCAAGCCCCGTAAGGATATATTCATGATTAATCGACTGCTTTTCTGACCCCTCTCGGTAGGGGCATATTTATAGCCAGATGTTACAAATCTGACACCTAAACGTTACTTGATGTTAGTCCGTCATAGACAAATACACTTTCATATTGTATTGTTTGCGCAGCAACTGTAACCGCTCTTTAACATAGAGCCAACTCCCGGAGAATAATCAAATGGCTACTCAAGAACCTGTTGCCCGTGGCAAAGTCTTTTCGCTTGCGATTAATGGCGCTCGCACAAACGAAATCTGTTTCGATCTGCGAGGACCTGATGGTGATGTCCATCAAGGGTTTACTCGTAAACTCAGTGGACATGATGGCGATTATATTCGTTCATCAGACCTAAACAAAGGTCACTCTGTCTTCAATTGGCGGACCTGGACAGCAACCTCCATCGAGGAAATACGAACCGTGTCACACTCATTGGGACACGACATTCCAGCTGGCTGTCTTCTTGAAAACATCGTTTTCGAAGGCATTCCTAACTTCTCTGACCTTCCACCTACTTCACGCTTGGTCTTTCCGTCATTCTTTTCTCCAATTGATAACAATGACCTCAGACAAGCCGTATTGGCTGTCTGGGAACAGAACGGACCATGCCGCACAGTCGGTGAACGTCTTGAAGCGCATCATGAAGTCGACGGACTCAAAACAAGCTTCATTCGTGAAGCACAAGGAAAACGTGGTTTGATGGGGTTTGTCCTGTCAGCCGGATCTGTAGCTGTGGGTGATGAAGTTCTCGTCTACCCACCCGTAAAATAAACAGGAGGCACACATGCCAATAGTTGATATCTCTGGTCTCTCTGCAAAAGAAGCAGAGGCAAAAGGCCGAATCCGCAAACGTATCCAGCAGTTCTATCACAAACGTCTGGGTATGCCACTCACCGCTACAACCGTAACGTTCATCACGGACGAAACAGCTGGTGACGGAAAGGACGTCCACCTCATGGCGCGTCTTTATTCCAAAATGTTTATGACTATGGAAGAACAGAAAGATCTCGATCAAATCTGTGACACCATTGTCATCATCATGGAAGAAGAAGCTGGTCACGTTTTCAATGAAGCGTTCCCAGTCCCAGTCATGGCCATGCGTGGCGGACACAAACCTTACAAAGGAGAAGACCAATGAACCAACCTCGTTTCCTCACCCCGAAGCAAGCAGGTGAAGCTTTTGAAGCTTTCACCCTGCCAGTGATCAAAAGTGGTCTCGAAGGAGGTCACGTCGGAGGAACAGATTTGTACCTCCTTGCGCTGAATCCATGTGTTCCCTTTTCTGAGGGAGCACCACTGCCGATATTGTTCGAATGGTATTCGAGCGACAAGGCAGACTGGCCCGACTGGGATGGCATGAAGTTCGACGACTTTGCCAAAGCCAAGGCTATGATCTCTTGGCGGACTGGTAAATCTTCGAAGGAAGTTGCTCTGATGCAACCACATCTCTTGCTTCCAGGTGATACGTCACTTTGGGGCAGTGATGTCACGAACGGTGTCATCAGCGCTGCTAGCGGCGCGAAACCAAACTTCGATGAAATGTTCTCTCGTGTGAATAATGCCGCTATGATCGCAGAAGCGAATCATTACGCGGAAGGGTTTGCACAGCAGGAAGACAAGCCTGACTGGCTTTGATTCACGCACCCTACAACACCAAAGCGCCCCGCTTTCCGTGATTGTGGGGTGTTTTCTTTTATCTAAAACACGATTTAAATAGATTTAATTTACGATTTTGAAAAACGAATATGGCTTGAAATAAGGCTAGATTGCAAATATTAGCGTGACTTATAATTAGGTATAAGCGAATTAAAAAAGCGCAACTCCAGACAAAACAAAGCTTGCCGCTAATAGCACAGCAGCTTCTGTCTGATTACAAACTAACAACATAAATTATGGCTACAACAAAGCAAAGTAACGAAGAGATTATCGAAGACTTCCTGAAGCACATTCATCTAATGAGCAAGTACTGGGTCGATATAAAACTCAAAGAAGTACAACGTGGTAAACACCGGATTCTGAACGCACCCGAAACTAAATTACTAAAACAGTTGATGGCGACTGATGACGGAAAAGAAGCTCTACGGATGCTTCTCCTCGACTTCAATGACTCAAACATTTTCTCCGTCTTAACCTACATCGACGGCTCGCATGGTTTAAAGCCAGTGGAGCTGGTAAACACGGAGACCGGTGAACCACTAGCAGATGGATACACACACGAGTATTGGTCATCGTTTAATCCATCAAAAACGACGTCAAAACTAGTACTTTAACAGCAATAAGAAAACGATTTCAAAAAGTGAAAATGGCTTAAAATAAGGCTATTTGCACGATTTGAACTGGTGTTATAATTAAAGATAACAAAAGGGATATTCCCAGCCAGGTAACCATCTTAAATGAGGGCCTACACACGAATCTATTTACGTGTGTGGGCCCTTTTGCTTACTAACTAAGCAAATTAAAGATATGAAGACGCAACTAACGTGGCACACAGAGACAAGAACAGTCGATGACCTCGTGCTATACGACAAGAACCCTCGCACGCTATCCGACAAGCAACAAAAGGACCTAGAAGCGAGCATTACCAAGTTTAACCTCGTGGAGATTCCCGCCATCAACACCGATAACGTTGTGATTGCCGGACACGCAAGACTAAAGATCATGCAGCTACTCGGGCGAGGACAAGAAGAGATAGAGGTGCGAGTCCCAGACCGCAAACTCACCAAATCAGAGTTTGAAGAGTACCTCCTTCGTTCCAACAAGAACACTGGATCATGGGACTACGAGCTACTCAAATCATTCGAAACCTCATTCCTCCTAGACGTAGGTTTCGACGACACGGATCTTTCAAGCATCTGGGATGATGTGCTCGAAATTGAAGATGACGAATTCAAACTAGAGAAAGAAGTGGAGAAAGCACAGAAGACGACTATCAAGACAGGGGATTTCTTCCAGCTTGGTAACCATCGACTCATCTGTGGTGACAGCACCAAGAAGGAAGTAGTGGCTAAGCTATTAGGTGAAACAAAAGCCCAGATGGTGTACTGCGACCCACCCTATAACATTTCCCTCGACTACAACAAAGGCGTCGGCGGGAAATCCTCGTACGGCGGGAATGTCGATGATAAGAAAACAGACGTCGACTACCGAATGTTCCTTAAAGCAGCAATGGAAAGCACGTTGGCGGTAAGTGAAAAGGACGCCCACCATTTCTGGTACTGCGACCAAGCGTACGTAGGGATGGTGCAGTCTCTATACGCCGAGCTCGGGATTAGCTATAAACGAACGGCACTCTGGATTAAGAACGGTATCAACCCAACTCCACAGATAGCGTTCTCAAAACTTTACGAACCATGTGTCTATGGCATCACTGGCAAGCCGTATTTATCACCTAAGCACACGAAGTTAGCAGAGATTCTCAATAACGACATTGGAATTGGAAATGCCACCATCGATGACATTACCGACATGCTCGATATCTGGCTGGCTAAGCGTGAATCAGGTGATGACTACCAGCACCCAACGCAGAAACCGCTCTCGCTCCACGAACGCCCATTGAATCGCTGCACCAAGATTGGCGACAACGTCCTCGATGTCTTCGGCGGGAGTGGCTCGACGCTACTGGCGTGCGAGCAGATGAAACGAAACGCATACTTGGTCGAAATGAGCCCAGTCTTTTGTCAGCTAATCATCAATCGATATGAAACCTTCACTGGAGAAAAAGCTAGCAAGATCAATTAAGACCAGAGACATTATCCAGCTTGGAGATCACATACTGGTTTGTGGTGATGCTGCGAAAGTAGATTTAACACCCTACGGCACGATCAATCTCATCCTCACTGATCCACCGTACGGCATCGACTACGCAGAGAGCAAACGTGGTATTGGGAAGATTGCGAAGGATAAAGATATTGCCAACGATGGCTTTGTGACTGATACGCAGTATGTGGAGTTCACTAAGGGTTGGCTTCTGCCACCTTTGGCACAACTCTCCAAGAAGAACAGTATCTATATCTTCAACTGCGACAAGATGATCTTCGCCCTTCGCGAAGCGTGTGTGCAGGCAGGGATGAAAGTGGCTCAGCTGATTATCTGGGTGAAGGATAGAGCCATCATTGGACGAATGGACTATTTGCCTCAACATGAACTTATTCTCTACGGCTGGAAAGGTACGCATGACTTCAAACGCGGAAAGGATAAGTCAGTTGTGTTTGAACCAAAACCTTCTAAGAGCAAGCTTCACCCAACCATGAAGCCGGTCGGATTGCTCCGTAGACTTATCTTGAACAGCACTGTCGTGGGAGACACTGTCTACGATCCGTTTGGTGGCAGTGGATCAACCCTCATTGCATGCGAGCATACGAAACGAAAGTGCCTAATGGTGGAGATGGATCCTGAGTATTGCCAGACCATCGTCGCTCGCTACTTAAAACTCACTGGCTATGGCGAAAAACACATCAAGTACCGCAATGCGGATACAAAAACAACAAGCTAAGATTCTCGAATGCTTAGCGGAGTCGGGGAATGTCTCGTATGCGTGCAAGCGAGTTGGGATTAGTCGCGAGACATACTACCGCTGGCGAGATGTGGACGAGTTTGCGGTAGCGTCTGATGAGGCGATTCGAGATGGTAAGGAATTTGTGAACGACCTAGCTCACACTAAATTGATGCAGAGTATTCAAGAAGGATACTTTCCTGCGGTGAAGTTTCAGTTGGTGAATTGTCATGATGACTATCATCCGAAGAAGACAACCTCACCGTATCGAATTGAGGAGATGACCCCACCGATTACCATCGCTTCAATTCCGTTTATGGCGAAGATGCTCCAGTATCAGGAATACATAGAAAACGGAGGAGACCCGAATACGTGGGAAGCATAAAACAAAACCGCCATATGGGCGGTTTTGTTTTATAGGAACATTTCCTCAATAATCATTTTCCAGTCGTCGTTAGACAGTCCCTGCATTACTGAGTGAGGTGTAATAGCGATGGTGGTTTCTCCATCTTTCGCTAGGTACAGTCGACGTGGATTCACTTCTGTAAATGTTGTATCGGTTAATTTCTGCCAGTCTTCTTGGTATGAGAGGGAATAGCAGATAACGTACTTCGGTTTATGTTTCTTGATCAGAACGCGCAGTGCTTCAATACGTTCGTCTTTGTATGTCTCTAGATAATCTTTGCGAGAAGAAAGTCCTTCAACTCCAGAGTCAGCATACAACCAGTGCTTCTCAGCGATTGATTTTGACGGCAGTGGCATGAGTTCGAGTAGAGCATGGTTACTTTTCTTTCTACCAAGTTGTTCGATTTGAAATCTACGGATGGATTCTTTATCAGGGTGTACTCCATTTTCTGAATAGAGCATCATCTCGATCAGTCTTCGCCATGTACGCTGGATTGGTGCACCTTCTTCAAACCAGTACACATGACCCGGGTCTATTTTTAGGTCGTCGTAGATGTCACATACTTGTTTGTGAGAGGTAGCGGTAAAGCGATCGAGCAAAACTTCATTTTCTTCGCTGTATCCTTCTTCCATACCAACAAACCAGTATGGGCTGTCGAGGTTACCGTAACCCCAAAAGTTCTTAATACGTTCTCGTATTAATACCTTAAACTCCTCCCCGAAGGGAGTTTCTTTTGTATTCATATTGCACTGTAGCGGATTTGATTCTAATAAGAGCGGAGAACCAAAGAGTCATTTGACAGAAGGCTCCCCGCCATCGCGATCCCGGAGGACCCATATCCAGTTTCCTGGACACGACCGCTACAGTGACTCTGACGGAGAGTCTTCTATACTGTAGCGGTTTTGATATTTCGACCATATCCTCTTGCGAGGGGTTAGGTCTTTGTTGTGATGTACATAATAGCTCAAAGAGAGCTATTAGTCAGTACCTTAGCTTACATATAGGGTCTTGCGAAGCATAGGTTGTCAACTGTGTACGAATGCATCTTTTGAGATTAAGATATCTATTATGGAATTATTAATAGCCGATGAATGCAGTATTGCTTGGGATGCACAGATTGGTTATTTTATTTATGGAGGAATTATTGTTAATGAAGCTGAAGCAAAGCCACTTGCTGAGTCAGTTTTAGCTATAAAGGAACAGTACGGTTTGTCTAAAGAAAGACCTATTAAATGGAATAATGTGAACTGGCAAGGATCGTCATTAGATGAGGATGTGCATCGAAATGTTAAAGATGCTGTGCTGACAGTTTTTTCGGAATCACAGGCAAAAATAATTGTGTGCCTGAGTCCACATAATTTTTATCATAATCCAGCCATACGTAGAGACGGAAGAGCAATAATGTCTATTGATCCCCCTACAGAAGTTAGGTCGCATGAATATGGACTCAATGATGTTCTAGGAAAATTTGATTCTTATTTAGGACACGATAAATATGGTTTGGTTTTTGCTGATAAGTTTGGTGATGGAATACGCACGCACATGGATCGTCACTGCAGAGATTGCTTCCCAAATGGGGCAAAAGGTCTGTTAACAAATATAGTTTGCCCTGTGATCCAGCTAGATAATGAAGAAAGTTATTTGCATCAAATAAATGACGTTGTATTAGGGGCGATATATACATCACTTCGAGAAATGGGTCATAATTTTCTTCCACGAATCAGAGATAACTTCTGGGCATCAGGAGGAGTCGATCCAGCAATTCTTGGATATGGGTTTAATGTGTACCCGCAAGCCCCTAGGATAGGGTCGTATAGACAAGCAAAAAGTAATCTACAGCGCAAATTTAATCGTCTAATTGAACCTGTATAATATATGTATATGCAAATTATCGCTGGTGACTTGCACAGAGATTTTTCAAGAGACAACTACTGGACTACAGTGGGTCTAACCTCTGACACTTCAAAAAAAGAAACCAATATTTTACTTTGTGCCTCTTATGAATATTTGTCAGAGACACTAAAAACTGATGATCTGACTGATGAAGCGGTAAATAGTTGGGTGCTCACAACAGTGGCTGATATACAAAAAAGAGGCGAGGAATTATTCAGTGAACCGAATCATATTGAAATAAGAGCAATTACTGACGAAGGCAGAGGAAACGGTTTTTCCTTTATGCACGATAAGTTGGCCGTTGCAGCTTAATAGACTTCTACAGAAGTTGTCAACAACCAACCCCGCTAGACTTTCTAGCGGGGTTGCGTCATTAATGATGGTAATGAGTAGAACAGAAGCACCAGAGGGATTTGTATCCAAAACAACAATTGTGCCAGTAGCTACGAGGTACTGTCTGTACGCTCGCAAATCTACAGAATCAGAGGAACAACAAGTGCTGTCTATTGATTCTCAAATCAAAGAGATGATCCAGATGGCAGAGCGAGACAATTTGGAGATAGTTGAAATAAAGAAGGAGTCGCACTCAGCCAAGGAAGCTGGTACTCGACCGGTGTTTAACGAGATTGTGGATGAGATTAAGACTGGAAAGTTCAATGGCATTCTGACATGGGCACCTGACCGAATTTCACGTAATGCTGGTGACCTCGGACGCATTGTAGATCTGATGGACTCAGGATTCCTTCAAGAAATACGAACGTATGGACAAAAGTTCAGTAACAATCCGAATGAGAAGTTTCTATTGATGATACTTGGGTCACAAGCTAAGTTAGAAAATGACAACAAGGTAGTTAATGTGAAGCGTGGCATGCGAGCGAGGTGTGAGATGGGACTTTATCCCTGCGTAGCTCCTACTGGGTACATGAACAGCAAGAATGTAGACAAGCGCTGTCACATAGAGATAGACCCAGAGCGAGCAATGATAGTAAAAAAGATGTTTGAAAAGATTGCTTATGAAAATCTGAGTGGGCGCCAACTTTACTTCTGGCTAAAAGATGAGGCTAAATACAAAACAAGGACGGGTAAACATCTTCATCTTGGAAATTTATACCTGATACTCCGTAACCATTTCTACTATGGAACATTCCAATATCCGAAGAATAGCGGAGACTGGTATAAGGGTGTTCATGAGCCACTTATAAGCAAAGCCCTCTTTGATCAAGTACAGGAAAAGATACAGGTACAAAATACCCGA
>Ga0208903_1000689_pt1 | contig 24427 bp, 48 predicted proteins | sample AntAceMetag02UKJ_FD_184769 | JGI IMG/M metagenome (GOLD analysis project Ga0208903, IMG submission 184769) | Saline lake microbial communities from Ace Lake, Antarctica - Antarctic Ace Lake Metagenome 02UKJ (SPAdes) (version 2) | ecosystem: Environmental > Aquatic > Non-marine Saline and...
TGCACAAGCACAAGTGGGTGCTGCAGTCCAACAACCAACATTACCTCAAGGTGGGGCAGTCCTACCTAATCTAGCACTACAGTCCGTAGTACCAAATCAATTACAAACAACACCAGGATTAACAGGAACAGTACAAGCAGCTACTCCAACAGCTACTGTTGCACCTACTATACAATCATCAGTCATACCTACTGCAAGTCAAGTAACTCAAACTACAGCACCTACACAAGGAACTTATGATTATACTGCAGCAACAACAGCAGGAAATATTCCACAAGCTACAGCAGCACAAGGTACAGTAACACAACCTATGGTAGCAGCACAAGAAGATATAACAGCGTTGCCTCCAGAAGCTACAGTACAAGGTCAATTAGCTAACATATCACAATCAATTACTAGTGCTGTTAATGCGGGTACAGCTTTACCTGCCTTTGCTCAAGGTGCTAAAAGAATTGTAGATGCAGCTATGCAACAAAGAGGCCTAGGTGCTTCAAGTATTGCGGCAGAAGCTTTAGCACAAGGTATTATATCATCATCCATTCCCATTGCACAACAAGATGCAGCTACATATAAAGAAGCTATCTTTGCTAATTTAAATAATAGACAACAGGCGGCTCTTACAAATGCTAGTGCTTATTTACAAATGGACATGGCTAACTTAAATAATACACAACAAACAAGTTTAGCTAATCTACAAGTAAGACAACAATCTTTATTTTCAGACCAAGCAGCAGATAATGCATCACTACAATTTAATTCACAAAGTCAAGCACAGACAGACCAATTTTTTACAAACTTAAATACGTCTGTTAAGACTGGTAATGCTCAAAGAACTGATGCTATGAATCAATATGCAGTAGCAGAAACAAATAAAATATCTGCACAAAATGCACAAAATACTATAGCAGTAGAAGAAGCTGATGCACAAAGAGAAGCAAGTATCAATCAATTTAATACTCAACTATCCGACCAAAGACAAAGGTTTAATGTAGAGAATCAAAGAGTAATAGACCAATCCAATGTGACATGGAGAAGACAAGTTAATACATCCAATACAGCTAGTATTAATGCGGCTAATCAAACTGATGCACAAAATCTTTTACAAATATCTAACTTTGCGTTATCTTCTTTATGGCAACAATGGAGAGACGAAGCATCATGGGTTAACACAGCTTCACAAAATAATAAAGAAAGAGCACACAATATAGCAATGGCTGCTCTTGATAGACAAACAACAATGGAGTTATATGATGAAGAAAGTAAAGCTGCACTTAATGGTTTAATTGGTAGATTAGGTTTAGAATTGTTTGAAGCACAATTCCCTAATCAAACAGGAGAATAATAATGGATATAGGAACAATATTAAAAGGCGTAGGAATAGCTAAAGAATTTTTAGGTGGAGGTTCTAGTGGAGGTAATAAAGAAACTTTTGCGGACAGATATGCAGAGAGAAATAGTAGATTAAGAAGAATAGAAAAATATTCAATGGGGACAGATAGTGGTGGAAATAGACCGACTACTGAAATGGCACCTCCCGGTCAAGCCTCACAAATACAACAAACATCCTATAAAGATACACAAAGATTTTGGGATAATTTTTTAACAGAGTATATGAAATAAAGGAAAAACAATGGCAGAGAGAACAACAAATCCATTTGATGCACCCGTACCGGGTCAATCATTAACAGACACACCTAAGAACTATCCTTGGGAACATGCTCCACAATTTTCTACAGTAGAAGATTCCTCTATGCAAATATGGGAAGGTTTAAATACTGATGAATCTATGGATAAAATATTAATATTATTAGAATCAGGCATGACTGTAGAAGAACTAGTTAAAGTAATTATCTTTGCAGGATTTGTAGAGGGTAAGTTTACTCCTGACACAGGATTATTATTAAGTCCTCTTGTAAGTAAAATGATAATGGCCATAGCTAAAAAAGCAGGTATTGAAAAAATTAAAATAAACAAACCTAAAGAAAATTCTACAAAAGAATTAATTAAAACGGTTATGAGAGCATCTCCAGATAGAAATGAAGAGGCAGAAGAAGAAGTAGAAGAAATGCCTAGTACAGGTTTAATGGGCAAACCTAAAGAGGAGGAAAAATAATAATGGGATTATTAAGTTCAAGAAGTTTTAGACAGATAGCTACAGGTGCACTACAAGGTGTTGAAGAAAAAAGAGAAAAGATGAGAGATAGAATCGATGTCTATAGAGAAAAAGCTATTAAAAGAAAAGATGAAATACAAAATAAATATAATGAATATTATGATGAAGAAAAAAGTAATATAGATACTTTTAAAAACTTGTCTACAAAAGTAGGGCAATCTTATATTCCTCAACTTAATAGTTTTGTAAACTCTGGTGGTAATTTAAACTCATTAGGCCAAATGGGAATTGATGATGTTAGAAAAAATTTAGATAACTATAAACCTGTAGAAGAAAGTTATTTGGATAGTAGTAAAGACAGATTAAAAAGTAAAAGTGATAAACTTAATCAAAGCTTACAAGACCAAGTTGGATTATTTAAAGGCACATCTACTTTATTTACTAGAGATATTGAAAAAGAAGGTGCACAAGATATACAAACAGAAGTAGGAAATATTGATATGGGTACTCCTTTAGATACTAGAGTTACTGCAGGTCCGGGAATGACAGGAACAGGTAGTTTTGTAAGTCAAAAGAATCTATCAGCTAATATAGATTATTTTAATAATACTCTGCGAACACCAAAAAAAAATGTCGCAGGTCAACTTATAAAAAATGAAGATGGAAGTCAAGCATTTGATGTTGCTCCGGGTCAACAAGGAACTGTAAATAGAATAATTCAACAAGCGGAAACAATAATTGAAAATGGTTTTGAAGGAAGTCTAGATGATGCTATAGCTAATGTAATTGAAAAAGGAAATAATCAAAATTATGATTTACCTTCTTTGACTACAGCAGCAGAAGGCTCACCTATTGATGTAGAATTAACAGGTTACTTTAATCAATTTAAAGAAGCAAAAAACGCTACTTCTATGCAAGGTATTATAGATGAACTAAAAGAAAGAGGCTTAATGGATAAAGCAAATACCTTACAAATGGAATTAGATTCTTTTGTAAAAACTATTAATGATGAACCCGTAGTAGCCCAAGAAGAAACAACAACATCAAATATTATACCTTCATTACAGACTGTACTTCGAGGTAGAGTTAGAAAAGAAGTTGTAGCAGACACACTAACTGCAGAAGACAAAATTAAAAATAGTAATACTTTTGTTACAGAGGACTTTATTAGCCAAGTTAGAGAAAAAAATAATGTTAGTAGAAACAAAGCTATTGATATTTTAAAACTATATGGCTATACACAATTTGCTATAAAAGAAAAAGTAAACCCAAGAACAGGTAGATAAGCATGGGTCAGGAAAGACTTAATGCTTTAAGGGCAGAACTTGGTGTAAAAAAAGATGAAGCTGTTATATCTCAACAAGAGACTACTCCAACATTTGTAACAAACAATACTACTACAAAATCAAAAACTAAATCTAGACTTGATTCTTTGAGAGAAGAAGCTAATCAAACAACAATCACAAATCAACCCCCCGTAAACTCAACATTTAAAGATGATGATTTCATAAATAATATGGAAGCATCTGACCCACCAGAAGTAACTAATAAGTATGCCTATGCTTTTAAGCTAGGACTTGCTGACACCTATAGAGGTGTAAAACAAATTGCAGGTAAAGACAAAGAAGAAATGAAAGCCGAGCAAAGAAAACTTAATGAGTTAATGCGAGGTGAAGGTGGTGGGCTAGTTACTGCTGCTTATTTTGGTGGTGCTTTATTAGACCCCGCAGGATGGTTAATACCTTTTGGTAAAGCTAAAACTTTATATACTATGGCTAAATATGGAATGGTGTCTGGAGCAATAGCAGGTGCTACAGGTTATGTAGATACGGAAGAAGGTTTAGTAAGAAGTAGAGGTGGTCAAGCTTTATTAGGTGCTGCAGGTGGTGCAGTAGTAGCACCCGGAATAGGAGCATTAAGAAACCTTGGTGTAAAAATTACAGGTAAAGGGGAACTTACCCCTATAGGATTAAAAAGAGCAAACCTAACTCCTTCAGAAATGATTGAAAGAGGGGGAAGCACAGTCCAAGTAAAAGGAAAAGCTATTGAAGAAGATTTAAGTCAAGGTAAAATCTATGCAGAGGGCGATAGAACATTAGGTGTGAGGCCTGAAGGAGAAATAGGAGAACAACCTACATCTGTATTTGATGAATTAGTAAAAATATTTAGAAAAAAGGATGTAAAAATTCCGTTTCCTAAAACACAAAAAATTTATGATGCCCCTAAACAAGGGGAGTTAGCATCAAAACCACAATTCTTTTTGAATAAATTGTTAAAAGGATATGAAGGAAATGTAGGTAAAAGAATTTTAAAAGTAGCCTCAACAGGAGAAGGTGGAACAGCACTCGCAGGAGGTTTAGCAGGATTTAATTTAAACCCTGAAGCACCAATATTTAGTACTAATGCACCTTTAAGTTCAAGATTTGGTAGAGCATTTTTAGGTGCAGCCTTTGGTTACTTGGGTGTGTCTGTATTAAAAAAAGGACAGGTTAAAAGAGTTTATGGTTCAGACACAGATGAGCCTGTAACAGTAACAGAATCTTATGCAGAAGTATTGGGTAGACAAATCATAGATAAGTATGGTTTAACTAAAGACTATAAAATATTATTACAAAAATATGATGGTACTAAAAATGATATAGCTTCAGCTTTTGTACGTATGTCTAAGCAAATCAAAAAACTAAGTGAAGATGAAAGAAAAATTTTATATAACATGTTAGAAGGTGATATTAAATATGATGTACCTTCAGATAAATTAGTACAATTAAGTAAAGATGCTAGAAAGCTAATAACTGCAACAGGACAAAAATATGTAGACTTGGATTTATTAACAAAAGAAACTTTTAATACTAATAAATCTAGATACCTTGGGAGATTATATCGAAAGGGAGATGAGCCTGTTGAATTAAAATCTATTGGAGATGACTTAAAACCTAGAGGACACTTAGAAGAAGTAACAGTAGGAGATTGGTTTAGAAAATATAAGAATCAGAAACCTACTATTAATGATGTTGTAGACCCTGACCATAAAGGTTGGGAATTACTTGGTGACTTTGAAGAAATTAATGGACAACTATATGAAGTTTTAAAAAGGTCTAAACCTACACCTATTGAACAAAACTTAGGACTGAAAGGAAAAGTTTTACAGAAAGAAATAATAAACAGAGACCAATTAGTTCCTGTACGTTGGCAACTTACAAAAGAACAAAGATTAAAGATGGGTGAGATAGAAGACGCAGCAATATCTATAGAATATACAGGTGCACTTATGGCCAATACTGTAGCTAAATACCAATTTTATTCAGATGTAGCTGCTAAATTTGCACAAGAAGCCGATGGTAGAACAGCGTCTCAAATGTTAGCTTTACCTCAAAAGTATATAAAGATTCCTGAAAGCAGAATTAAGGGTACAAAATCTAAAAGGTTTGGTGCTTTAGCAGGTAAGTATGTACCAGAAAATGTTTATAAAGATATCATAGGTACAAAGAGATATCAAGAAAAATCTTCTAACGCCTTTTATGAAAAATATAAAAAATTAAATAGTTTATGGAAAGTTTCTAAAACTGCATGGAATCCTACTGTGCATGTTAATAATGTTTTTGGTAATATAATATTATCTGACTTAGCTGATGTCCCTTTAACAGGCCTACCTAATGCTTTCAAGGCATTAAGAACTCATGGTACAGATGGGTATCGTTCTGAATCAGTTATGTTAGCTATTAAACATGGAGTATTTGATGCAGACTTTGTGAACAAAGAAATTAAAAATTTTAAACAAACAGAACTTGCAGGTATTTACAAATCAAAATCTGATTCAGATGAATGGGATAGTGCTGTTAGCTTTGCTTCAAATATATATAATAAAGTAAAAAATAATTCTATTACAAGTAAACTTGAAGATTGGTATAGAATAGAAGACCATGTGTTTAGATTAAATGCTTTTATGCACAGAATAAAATTAGGGGAGACTGCAGAAGATGCGGCTTTATTTGCAAGAAAACAATTTATTGATTATGATATTGATGCCCCATTAATTAATACTCTTAGAAATACAGCAACACCTTTCTTATCTTTTACTTATAGATTAATACCTATCCTTGCAGAATCTGCAATTCTTAGACCTACTAAGTTTGTAAAGTATGCTGTGGCAGGATATGGTTTAAATAAAATGGAAGAATTATATGGTGGTGATGATGCTAAAATAGAAAGAGCCTTACTACCAGATTATGAAGCAGGTAACATTATGGATTTGCCTTTCATGCCTAAAAAATTAATTAGACTTCCTGTTAAATCAAAGGATGGGGTATCTAAATATTTAAATATAAGCAGATTCTATCCCGGTGGTGACGTATTAAGTTTTAGTGGAGATAGTGCTATCCCTCTATTACCTGAACCTTTACAGCCTTCCTTTGGTGTTGGTGGTGATTTTTTCTTTTCTATGATAGGGTTTGATATATTTAGGATGCAAAGAGAATTTGGTAGAGGAGGAGGGTCGGCAGAAGAAGAAATAACAAAAGCTTTTGGTACTTTTGGTAAAAAACTTATACCCAACTTTCCTTTTATTCCCGGTTCTTATTCTACAAAAAAATTAGAAAGAGCATTGAGGGGAGACGTATCTAAGTATAGAGAACCCCAAACAGAACTTGAAGCATTGCTTACATCTTTTGGATTCAAAGTTAGTAATAAAAGTATTCGTACTTTAGGTGCAAGTCAAAAGGCAGAATTTGAAAGAGAAATGAGAGTACAGAAGAGTAGGGTTAAACAGTTTAAAAATCAAGTAGCTAACAATCAGATTACTATGGCTGATTACGATAGACAAGTAGGAAAGGTATTGGCTAAAATAAATAAATTAACAAATAAATTTGTTGGTAGATTTGATGGCATTGACCCTCATGCTATGACATTTGATTCAGATATGACAGGGTTTATGGGTAGTGGAGATAAGGCTACTAAAAAAGATATAGATTATGATTAAAGGAGATAAATAATGTTAGGTGGATTACCAGTAGAAATGATTACCATGCTAGGCTCTAGTGTCCTAGGTGGCGTAATGTCCATATGGGGACAAAGTATTAAAGCAAAACAAGAAGAACAAAAAATGTTAATACAAAGAGCAGAAACTCAAATGTCATTTGTTGATAAAGCAAGAACATATGAGAACAAAGGTTTTCAATGGACAAGAAGAATCATAGCTTTGACTGCAGTATTTTTTGTTATTGCATGGCCAAAGATTGTACCAGTATTTTTAGATATACCAGTAATCCTAACATGGACAGAATTTAAACCTGGATTTTTATTCCTAATAGAAAAGAAGGAGATACTTATGGACAGAGCATTTGCAGGTGTAGTGATTACACCCCTCGATACTCATCTTATGGCTTCCATAGTGGGGCTTTACTTCGGTGGAAGTTTGGTGAAGAAATAATGGAAAATCCCAGAAGCACAGATGGCATAGTTTTTAATAAAGCAGTTCAGTTTATAAAAAATTCTGAAAATCCTGCACTAGCAGAGGCTTTAAGAGAAGATAAAAATACTTATAAGCCTCATAAAATGGGTCCAGAAATACCTGTAACTAGTGCTTACATTGATATATCAGGTAATAAAACTTTAGGTTATGGTAGTGAAAGAGACGAAGATTTTTTTAGTAAAGAGGACATAGAAAGTGATTTAAGAAGACAGGTTAGAACTAGGTTAAATTATTTAAACTCAATAAAAAGTGAGGATGGTAAATCTATTCCCCTTACAGTAAATCAAAAAGTATCTTTAATATCTTTGCTTTATAATTCAGCTAATGAAAAAAATATGGTTGAACCAGACAGTCCTGACAATAGTGTTTTTAAAGATATAGCACCTAACGCATACTCTGCACTAACAAAAGCAGGGGGTCCCGATTTAGAAAGTCTTGTATTTGAATTGTTTTCTCCCAAAGCAGGACTAACAAAGGGTAAAACATCAGAATCAAAGGGAGAGTTAATACAAATTAATGGTTTAGTCAATAGAAGGAAAGCAGAAGCTATGAATGATAATGCCTTTGCAGAAATTTATAATAGATTAGTCACGCAATAAGTAATCTACAATAACAAAATTAAAAGTAATATAATATCAAATATAATAAAAGCTTCCATTAGTTTAGCCCGTTAAGAAATCTAGTTAACCTTTTATTTAACTCATCTATTTCATACACAGAGTAATCAATTAATGAACAAAGATTATTTGTGTACTGAAAGTCTGGAAACTTTTCATCCATTATAAATTTAAAGTCTTTGGGTTTAACAAAGGTATAGTCTATTTGTATATGAGTATCTCTATTGAGATTAAGAGAATATTCAAGTAGGTTTGCTACGTAATCAAACTTTCTTCTTTTCTGATTTCTGTTCGGGTTCATTTTTGTTTTCCTGTAATTTTAATATAATCTCCATAAGTCTATGAACTTCACCATAAGGTCTAGTCCACATATATTTTAAAACTTCTTGTCTTTGTTCTTCATTTATTAAATAAGTCTTCATTTCTTTTTTTCTCCTTTTGTGTTTGTATTGTCTTTATTTCTTGCGTAAGTATAGAAGATATATCCTCCCATAAAACTTTTAATGCCCCAAAGAAATTATCTTTCATAGATATCCTTATAAGGCCTTTGTCTTTTATTTGACTTTTTTCAAAATCATTTAGAGACAAAAGTAAGTCTCCTGTAAAGGGGTCTTTAACTATTCTCATTTTCTACCTCATCTATATAAGAATTATAATCAATTAATTTCTTAATAGGTACAAGCAATCCCCAAGAAGTATTGTTGTCTCCACCGGGGACACTTCTAAAATTATTTCTTTCAATCATATCTTTCAACATCTGTGTTCTTACAGTAATATTAAAAATAAAATCATCCCCCTTATAAAAATTAATAGTCCAAAAGTTAGCTTCGGTTTTCATAATACCGCTAGGCTTACCTCTACTCTTTACTTCTACAAAGTGATTCCCACTTTTAATCCATAGGTCTCTTTCTGACTTGACCTCTGTCGAATCTCCCTCTTGTATATCGGCTACAACTTTCTCCCCCGCCTTTCCCCACTCTAAATCTTTTCTAAAATTACTTACGTGTTTCATATTATATACTCTCCTTTTCCAAAATAAAAATTATCCCATAGCCCATCAAAAATCTCCAAAAATTTATCAGGATTTTTTAAATAGGCATCTTCTTTATTCATAGCATCATAAATTCTAGTTTCATTATCATAGTAATATTCATTACTTATTTTATCATAAAATTTATGCACTTCATTTATAAAATATTTACTTTGATTCATACTATATCATCCTCATCTATGTCTGTAAATTCTCTAAATATTTTATCGCTACTTGTGTAGCTATCATATTCAGTATTGTCTAACCATTTATCTAAATCATCTTCTATTTCTTGCAATTCAAAATCAGTAGGAATTCTTCCTGCAAATTCTTTTACTTTAATTCCCATCTTTCTTAAAATCATTGTTGATTTTGCTTCTGTATATATTTGCCCAATAGATTTATTTTCTGCTTTTTCTTTAATTAATCCACCTATATACAATTCAAACTTAACTAATTCTAATGCAGTTTTTAAATCCTTTAATCCTACCCATATCTCTTTGCTTAGGGCTTCTTTATTAAAGTAATTATCAATAAGCATATGTTTCCAATGCTTTATATCAGATTCTGTAAAATCAATATCAGATTGTTGCATTTTCTTTTGGGTTATTAACCTCTGCATACCAAACATACTTAGGATTAAAGGATTTTGATTGTTGCTGTGGTAGATATTCTATATCATCCCCCCAACATTTTTGTTTAAAGGGGCAATAAGAACATACTGTTCCTAATATTTTATTACCTGTAGGCTTCTTATAAAACTTTTCTTCTACTAAATCAAAACATTTTTCAAAAGGCTTGTCTTCCATTAAAGCTTTTGTGTTAGCGTGAACTTTTTCTAGTGCTTCTTTTCTATATTGAGAATCGTCTTCTGGTGGTTCACTTAATAGTAGTTCACCTGTAGATTTATTAATAACAATCCAACCACCGAAAGGTTTCTTGGTGGCCTCTGAATATAAATAGCCTTGAGTTATATATCCAAACACATCATCTTTAGAAACATTTTCAAACCCACCACCAAATTTCTTTTCAAAAGCAAAAGGGGATGCAGTTTTAATATCATACACCTTATCATCTATAATAATATCATAAGTACCCTTCATGTCAAACCATTCGGTTTTATACTTGACATTCCCCTGTACCCCTTGTATCTTCGCTTTAGTAATTCTTAGTAGCATTATGACAACTGCTTCTAATAGGTCACCAAATAAAAATCTTAACTTGTTGTTATAGTTTTCGTAGGATTGAATAGCCTTACCACCTGAATATTTCTTTTCCATTTGTAATTGGCATAGTGGCTTACCAATACTAGACATTCTAATTCTAAATTCTGATTCCCTTGTTTGAGTAAATTGTTTTTCAACTGCTTGTTTACAGTCTTTTAAAAATTCATCAAGGATAGGTTTAGGTACTGCCACAGGCTGACGTTGAGCCTGTGACAATAAATCCTTTACTTCGTCTAAGAAGTTCAAGCAGATATTTCTTTCAAGAGTTTTTCATCTTCTATATCTTGAGAAGATACTTTACCCTTAACTGCCTTACTGTATTCCTGTGTTACATAATCATTTTCAGATTTAAATATTTCTAAGAAATTATTTAATGTTTCTATATTAGATTTTGTAAACTCCACATGTTTGTTAGCGTCTTTAATATTGGCCGTAAACCAAGTTACTGTACCTCTAGAGTGTTTTTCTGTACCTGAAAATTTAAGTACAGTATTATACATAATCTTATTTCTCTTAGAAAGACTTTGTAAAACATCACCTATAGGCATAAAGTTCACACCTTTTACACTATACAATGCGGGTTCGTCTGTTAGGGTTACCTCTTCACCTTTAGAAGTTTTACCTTTTAAAGATACAACACCGAATACATGTCTATGACATTTAACTTTGTCATGTTCTATTTTAGCAACAGGGTCTAGATTCTCTCTCTGTGCTTTCGGTACACTTCCACATGATTCAGTTCCGTTAGTATCAACCTTAGAATCAGACCAACTCTTAAACATAACTGATTTATAAGTGTTGTCTTCATTCTCTTCATCATACTTCTTGTATTGAAAGGCGTTAAGGAAGGGTCTAAATTCTACATTCTCTGCAAAAATATCCACACCATTAACATCTATCTTATATAGACCTCTCTTAATAGCATTACCTTCGCTATCTTCTGCTTCGTAATTAATCACTAATCTAGGTAGTGATTTCTTCTCTATATTTGCGTCTTGACCCACCATAGCCATGATTTTATCATTGGATAGTGTGTCTAGATTACTTAGTTCATTTGACATGATATGTCTCCTTATATATTTGTATTATACTATACTTCTGTGGATAAGTCAAGCCAATTCTTTCCACTTTTTATTTCAAAGTCAAGTGGTACGTTTAAATCGCAATTATATCTACTCTTTAATGAATCTTTTATACTAGAAAATCCCTGTTTTAAGATGCTTATAGCTACATCATACTCATCAGGGTGTACATCTAGTATCACAGAATCATGTACAGTATTAATTATTCGTGTCTTCATCTTCTTATCTTGAAGCATATCCCATACATTAATACAGGCAATCGGTACAATATCAGCCGTAGCAAATCCTTGAACAGGATAGTTCTTGATTGACGTACTCTGATTCGTACCCCCATATTTAAGTCTATATACATTAGGAAAATAATATTCTCTACCACTAGGTAGTCTTATTATCTTTGTCTTAACTGCTTTATCTTCAAGCTTCAAATGCCATTCGGCAATGTCTTCATACTTCTCTAAGAACTTTACATAATATTCTTTCTCTTTCTTTTTGCCCATCATCCCACCATAGAGAGGTTTAAACGTATGAGCCTTTGCTTCTTGTCTTGAACACCCAATAACATCTGCTGTAAATTGGTGAACATCTACTCCGTCTGCAATATCCTTCATACCCTGTTCGTCTTGGGCTAGGAATACTGCAGTTCGAAATTCTAATTGTGCGAAGTCTACTTCGACTATACTACCATTATGGAATCTAGAAGTGATTGCCCTTTTGATTGGAAACTTATCACCCCTTGGCATGTTTTGGAAGTTGGGTTTAGAACTTGACAATCTTCCTGTCGTTGTAACATGTTGATTAAAAGAAGGGTGTAGTAAACCATCTTCTCTAGTATTATCTTTGATACCTGTTATAAAAGTATTAAGGTAAGTTTCTACCGCACTATATCTTATAATAGAATCTACAAATTCTTTTAACATACCCTCTGCAAATATAGATATCTTTTCTAATGTACCTTTATCTGTTTTAAATCCACCTTGGGAAGCATCTTGAATATTCCTAGGTGTCCAACCAAACCCTGCTTTAGATTCTGTTTCTATGAATAGCATACCCTCACCTTTACAAGATGAACACTTAGACATATTTTTAAAAGGGCTTCCGTCTACTTTGTTATGTCTTATTAATCCTACACCTTGACAAGAATCACATTTTCCTGCAACAGTTTTAAACACAACATCTGTAAATTTATTTACATTAGATTGAAATTCATTGTCAGACATTTTAGGTCTTCTCTTAGGCCTCTTAGTTTTTTTATCTAGGCCAATATTAAATAGTTCAGACCATTGATTTTTATCTTGTACCTTCCTAGAATAAATTACTTTAGATAAGTCTTCAGTAGAAGATAAATTAATCTTGGTGTCACCCATAACAATTCCAACAATCTTATCAATCTTATTTTTTAATTTATAATATTCTTCATTCAATTCTTTTTCTACGGCCTTTAATTCTTCAAGGTCTACATAATTTCCATTACATTCCATATCAATAAGAACTCTTAGAAAGTCATTCATTAAATCCCTAGTAGGAATCAATCCACTATTAGCATGATTATCAAAAGATTCCATTTGTGAATCATATAATTCTTTAGTTATCTTAACATCCTGTATACCATAATCTCTTAATTGTTCAGCGGGAATCTCATCTATGTTATATCCTTTGTCCATGTATATACCTAAGACATCAGACTTTAAACTTATGTTCCTTCTACGACAACATTCTTTTAAAGATACAGATTTCTTCTCACCTCTGTTAATGATATATTCTCCTATCATTGTATCATAGAGTTTACCACTATAGGTGAATCCACATTGGTACAACCATGACATATCAAACTTTAGGTTGTGACCAATAACTAATGTAGAAGCATCTAGGATATCTTGAACTGCTTTTTTACTGCTTATCACATCTAGATTATGTAAATCTTTATGGTGAAAGAAATAATACTTATCATTGATTCCTACACTCACCATTTTGTTTTCGGGATTGAATGGTGAAGGGTCTCCGTCTTTGGTGAAGGTGGTCTCTAAGTCTAGTGTTGTTATCAATTGTAGTCCTTTCTATAAATACTTGTCAATAATCTTGTTACTTTTTTGAAGATTTTCTGTAGCCGTTAGATATTGTAAATTATTTTCAACATGTAATCCACAAACATATTCACTTTTTAAAGGGTAAATATGGTCTACATGATATCCTTCAGGGCAATTTTTATATATTTCTTTTATCTTTTCTAAGTTTGCCCATGAAGGAGTAGCCATAATTTTATTTGCTCTTCTTTTAGAAGAAATTGCATTGATTATCCCTTTATTATTTTTTTGATAAAGGCTACGATAAACTTTCATTTTTTCTTTGTTGACTTCATCCCAAGCTTTCCTTTTTTCTTTGTTGGCTTCATTATAAGCTTTTACTTTTTCTTTGTTAGCTTCATCCCAAGCTTTCTTAGTTGCTTTACTTTTTTCTTTGTTGGCTTCACGATAAGCTTTTATTTTTTCTTTGTTGGCTTCATGGTAAACTTTCTTATAAGCTTTTATTTTTTCTTTGTTGGCTTCAGACCAAGCTTTCTTATAATCTTTTAGTTTTTCTTTGTTGGCTTCATGGTAAACTTTCTTATAAGCTTTTATTTTTTCTTTGTTGGCTTCATGGTAAGCTTTTATTTTTTCTTTGTTGGCTTCACGATAAGCTTTCTTAGTTGCTTTTATTTTTTCTTTGTTGACTTCATAATAAGCTTTTAGTTTTTCTTTGTTGGCTTCACAATAATCTTTATTATAAGCTTTTATTTTTTCTTTGTTGGCTTCAGACCAAGCTTTCTTTTTTTCTTTGTTGGCTTCATAATAAACTTTATTAAAAGCTTTCTTTTTTTCTTTATCTCTATAGGGCATCTAATTCCTTTCTGCGAATCTTGATATTGTTGGTCGTAGTATTACTTCAAACTCTGCATGGTCTCCTGTGAGTTTGTTCTTTGATAATGTAATGAATCTAGTACAGTCACTCATAAAGTTTTCTTCTTCATCTTCTTTACCTAGACCCAGAATTAAATCAGCTTCAGCAGCCTTACCTGTCTTAGAATTTTCCATAGCACTAAAGGTTACTCTTGACCTACCTTGTGCCTCTGCCGAAGCCTGTGACATTCCAATAACCAATATGTTATGTCTCTTGGCCAACTCTCTAGCCTGTGTATAAACTTCTCTTAGTTTTTCATGGGTAGCATTAAATTTTCCTGTTACATTTATCTTATCTAATTGGTCTATGATTAAAATGTCTACATCATTATTAGCACAGTACTCATTTAAATCCTCCATAGTCTTACCTACACAATCAAAGTTCTCTATATAAGGACTGATTTCACCCCATACTTTTTTAGTCAAGTCCCTACTGCCATTAAGAATATTACCTCTTTGTAACCCTGTACAAGCATTGAGCAATCTCATTTGAGTTCTAATTGCAGGTTCTTCATTAGCGAATATAGAAACTTTCTTTTTTTGCCATGCAAATCCTTTTGTTGAAGCCACTAAGCTAACCCAAAAAGCAGTCTTGCCCGTCTCGGGTCTAGCAATAATCACCATAAAGTTACCTCGGCCAATACCCTTAGTAGCAGATTGAAGTGAGGGTAGATTAAATTTAAACTCCCCTTGTTCTTGTAAAGCCTCTAGAATCTTATCTACATCTTTAGTAACTGCTTCATTATCCTTTTCAACAGGGGCTTCATCTACTGTAGACATAAACTTTTCTACTTTATTAAAGCCGTTATCACTTGGATTGTTAGATATATCTATACATATTTTGGCCAACTCATCTGACTTTTTGATTCTATACATAGCCTTGATAGCCGTTTCTACTACCTCATCAGTAGGTGGTTCTTGATTCTCTATGCTATCTATAATCTCATGTATATTTTTCTGTGATGCAAAGCTATGGTTGGGAAAGTAAGTATTAAAGTAAGCTAATTTTAAATCACTAAAGTTAATAGAATCTGTATTTGGATTATCCTTGTAGACATAGCCTATAGTTTTATATAAATCTCTTGCTCCACTTTGAAATACAGATTCATCTATTTGTGTTTTGAACTTATCAAATCTATCTCTTGTTAGCAACACTCTTAAAAGATATAGTCTTAAATTTCCTTGTTCCATGTATTGTCTTTCTACCCTAAAGGGTTTAGTAGTATGTTTTTAATTCTAGAAGCCTTAACTCCATTTGTTTTTTTACTTCTTCAAGTGGTGTCATTTCCTCTACATCTATTTTAATTGTATCATCAATGGTCACAGGAGTATCTATTACCCCTGATTCCATTTGTTTATCCTTAAAGGAAAAGGTGCATCCTGATATAATTAGTAGTAATAATAATTTAATCAGCATAATCATTCTCTTCTATTCTAACATACATTCTCTCTAAGTCAAGAGGATAACCAAATTCTCTTTGAAAAAATTTAGATACTCTTTCTCTACACACTTCATCTATGTCTGATACATTATCAGATACCTCAACTTCATAAGGTATCTCAATCGTTACTGTCATTTTATGTTTCTTGTTTATCATATTTCCCTTTCATTAATAACTTCTTGTCTTAAAGTATTTGTCATACTTAGCCTTCACATATTTTATATGCTCTTTTTCCAACCTTTTAATATAAAGAATTGCTGAAGATTTTGTGGTAAATACTTTTTCTCTTTCTCCTTGTCTTGTTTTATCTTTAGCAAACCATTTAATATAAACTTCTCTAGGTATTAACATTCTATACCTTAATCTATTTTTATTTCTAGGTATAAAAGATTCTAATTTAATAAAATCATTTCTATAGGTAGGCATAGCATAGGGTGTATAATCAACTGCCCCTTTATTAATTGAAGAATTAGGGTCGGCTAAAGCTTTGAATAAGTTTTCCATAGAATTAGCACTCCTAGAAAAATCAACACCTAAAGAATCTTTTATATATTCCCTTTTAAAAGCTTCTCTTTTCTTTTGCCAAGAAGCTTGTGATTTTTCTGCTCTTTTAAAACGCCCTTTGGAACTACCTTTTCTTCTATGTTCAGGTGTTTCATTGTGTATGAATGGTGCTTTTATAGGTGTTTCCATATTACCAACTATACACAGGTAAATTTAATAATAGATATAGTGTTATAGAAAAAACAATACCTATAGTTACTATTAAAGCCCAATCTTCTCGCATAATTTATTCCCCCATTCTTTTATTTCTTCTACTGTCAACCACTTTAAATCTTTATCTAACATATCAATATACGTAGGAATGATATGTGATAGAGAATCTCTTAACTTAAAACTTTTTTGTGTAGCATCCCTGTCTAAACAGATAAAAGCACTATCAACTCTGTCTACTATAGGCTTTACAAAATTATCAGGTAGACTAGTACCCATTAAAGCTATACCCGTAAATCCTGCCATGGCCACCTTACAGGCCGATATAGAATCTTCTACTACAATTCCTATGTATTTATTTGTACCAACTATAAATGGGCAAGGTGGGGTGCTATACTTATACCATTTTGGTGTTGATTCGGATAAATTCCCTAAACTCCTACCAACTGCACCAACCACCTTACCTTCGTACTCCACAAGAAAAACTAATCTATTTTGTTTGACATCATACATAAGTCTAGCTTCTGTATCTTCTATACCAAACTTTTCTACATATTCTCTAGCTTTGTTATTACCATAGATAGTAACAAACCCTTTGGGTATGACAAACTCTTTGAAAGGTTCTGTCGATACTTGATTAGAGCCCTGGACAAAAGCCCTATCATTCATAAATTTATCTAAATCTTCTACTCGAAGTTCAGAATCTGTCATACCTTTTGCAGTACAATTAGCATGGAAGCAATGCCAAATCAATCTTCCATGCTCATTCTTCACAGATAGGGTATTCCTATGTAGACAAAATATACAATCCCCACGATAACTTCCACCATGTGCAACATTTAAATCTTTTATTTTATCTAATTGAAATCCATATTCCATATCTAATACTATACACTAATCCATGATATTGTCAAGATAAAAATTAAATTAATTATCTTATTGACAAATTTAAATTTATGTGTTAACATATGGTTGTCTACGGGGGAGATACACATGCTAGTATATGTGCAAAATGTCCTATTCATTAGAAGAAGCTACCTCAACTGTTATTACTTCTCTATCTTCAATAGTGTTACTAAGTGGAAAATTAATACCCTCTGTTAGGTAAGTGTCTTTAGCTTCCTCTTCCGACTTTGCATTAACATGATATGCTTTAGTTATTATTTCTTTTACATATACCTTATAGTTTTTCATAAGTATTCCTTTCCTGTATGGCATAAGCGATTGATTCATCTTCTTCCATAAAATTAAATTCCTTCTCTGTCATTGGTGTGTAGAGGGATAACTCTAACTCTTCATCATCAGTTAACCACTCGCCATGGCCTTCACAAACTTCACACTCGTGAATCTCATCATTACTAACACCCCACTCAATGTACCCTTTTCCCTGACATTCAGGGCATTGCATTATTTTATCTTCCATTATTTCCTTTCTCTAACTTTGTGATTAAATCTTGTAAATGTTCAACATCTTTTTGTTTGATATCATCTAAGTCATCTAACATACAAGCAACTGATATACTTAGTTCTTTAATTATATTATTCATTGTTCCTCCTTTTTTTCATGATAACATTCTACCATACTTTCGCACTTAGGGCAAGTTAATATCGTTAATAATTTATAAAACTCATTTTCTTCATCAATATCATAATTACTATTCCATATTAACTCATTGTCACAACTCCAACACTTCATTGGGGTAGAATCCCATTAAGTTCATCTTCAAACTCATGTAAGTATTCATCTATTGCGGATTCTACATACTTATTATTGATAGAATCTTGTTCAATAGTTCTCACAGTCCAACTTCCGTCTTCTCTTTCATAATCTACAACCAATGACCAACCTGTTATCTTATTCATAACTTACTCCTTTATATTTTAAATCTCTTAAACTATCAGAATATTTGTAAGATAAATGTGTATTGGATTCATCATACTTATTTCTTTTAGTTTTCATTCTATTTCTTCTTTTAGACTTTTCATTCCTCATCATTTGATGAAATTGAAATTGCTTCATTCTATAATCTCCTTCACTTTCTTTATTTTAACATATTTCCTGTGAAATGCAACAGGAAAAACTTGTCTTGAAGTACCTTTGATTAGTTTATATACATTATCAATGGCCTGTTGTTTAGAATCTGCACTTAAAACATAATGGTCTATGTTAATTGTGTGTGCATATACTTTATACTGTGTCATTTTTATTTTGTTCTCATTCTTTTTTTTATTTTTTTCTTTTTAGATAATCTTTTTTGTTGGGTTAGTTTTTTGCCGTGTACAGTAAGAAGACTGCTAGGCATACGCCCTAATTTATGAGGGTTTAGGGCTACTACATATGTATTATATAAGTCCATACTACCCATTTCGTAAAGCTTTTGATTAAATGCCATTTTAAATCCTTTCGATTTATTGTTTATGTTTATACATAATACACTACTGGTATTCGTTGTCAAGTAAAAAAATGCACATCAGCTATATTATTATAACACTTGCTAAATCTCTACAGTACATTATAATAGAAGGTATAGGGAGGTGAAAATATGAATGTTTTTACAAATACTAAAAAGTCTATCCTTTTTTTTCTTAATATTGCTAACGCTAATAACAGGAATGAGGATTCTATCCGACAATTTATTCAACAAGAATACAGAATCGATGATAGGAATTGGGCTTATAAAGAAATTATCAATAAAGCAAGAAAAACTTTATAAAGAGGTTTAAAATTCGTTTTTAAGAGACATACAGGGGGTAGTTAATACCCCTCTAGTATGCTTGTATACGTTAATGTATGGTAGTGTTGGTAAAATGCTCGGGGTGAAACTCTATATCTAATTCTTCAATAGCAAAAAATTCCATAGCTTTCTTTTCCCCATACTTTTCAATCATGGCCTGTGCCATTTCGGTCACTTTCCAACCTGTCTTTGTACGTTCAGCCCAACCTTTTTTTTCTAAGTCTTTAAGGACTAATTCTAGTTCATCATCTGTCATATAATATCCTTGCTAGGGGTACCTCTTTGGAATCCTTCTAACATCTTTTGTTTTTTCTCTACGAATTTATCTACATTGAGATTCAACAATTCTGTTCTAAGATTCCAATTCCTTTCAGCCCAAGCTTCTAGCCTTTCAGTTAGAAATCTTATATGCAAATCCTTTTCATCAATCATCTTATCTTTTTCTTTACCTAATTTCTTTAGGTCTCTTGCTTCTTTTCTCCACTTCTCTATTTCTTGTTCATATTTAGTACTCATTCTGCATTTATCTCCTTTATATCTATAGATTGTACGCTTGTATGTCTTTCATAATCAGGGTCTTTACTGTAGTATTCTGAATCAAGTGCTTCGTTTTCACTATTCGCTTCAACAACCCACTCTTCAAACCCTTTAAAAGTCTCTGTTATTCTATACTTTTTCATCTTTTATACTCCTGTTTATCACTATGTATAGTATAACACATATATTGTATTTGTGCAATAAGGTTATCTATCATAGGTTTATTATTTTTGTTCGTACTATGTTCGCCATATTTAATTAATCTTAAAGTGTCTGATAAACTTTTAATAGCTTCAACTCTATCACACAAATCACTTACCCTATGTAGCATTTATATACCCCTTTCTTGTACCAGTATTTCTAATAATTCATAAAACATAGCATCAAGGTTGTGTATACCTAAATCATGCTTTTCTACTAAGTCCGTAAAATCATTAACTGTCATGTCAGATAATTCATTTTGCATATGCTCTCTAAATTCTTCCATTTTTAAATCACTCATTATTTATTCCTCTCTATAAAATCTACTACGTCAATAGTATTTTGTTTTGTTAAATACCAATCTTCCTCACCACCATATAGATTTAATCCTTTACCCTTTATACTTTCACTAAAAGAAAATCCGTCTTTACCTAAAAGGGTACTAACATAATAGGTGGAAACTGATTGGCCTAAATCGCTAAAACCTTTCTCTATATATCTTGAATCATAAAAAGTCATGGTATCTCTGCCCTCTTCATTCTTATTAATTGTAGCATTAAATATAATGCCCCTGTCGTTAGTTATTTGTAATATATTTTTGTTCATAGTTATATGATATCATAATGGAATCTATTGTCAAGTAAATATATTTATAAGGTAATATATTTTAATAGGATTCTTTTTTGTCGGGGTTGTCTTAATTTCATTAATGCCCTATATTCTATAGATAATATTCCTTGCTTAGAAACATTTAATTTTTTACCTATATAAGATAAGGTGCAATCTGTTTTAAAACCTATCCCAAATCTTTTTTTTAATACCAATGTATCTCTTTTTGTTAATCCTAAAATATTTTCAAATACTATTTTCGGATTCCTTCCTTTTGACATTCTTTTATTGTATATATAAGGCCTACTTAAAACATTTCTAAATTGTTTTCTTTCTATTTCTTTTTCTATTTCTGATATATATTCCATGTTTTCTCCATTATAATATAATATTAACATACTTTAACATCTTTGTAAATACAATTTAACAAAAAAAAGGGGGCTATCAAACCCCCTGATTAAAATAAAATAAGTCATTGAATTAACTAACTTGTTTTGTCGTTTATTATTCCGTACATATTCCGTCATCGATTAAATGCCTTGCAGTACGGCCAAACCAACCTTGTAGTGTCCACGCCATACCTGTATCTATTAGATATTGCCATGCTTCTATTGTTTTTGATTCATCATCACATTCAATAAAACCTTCACATATTCCAACTGCTTCATAATTATCCATTATTTTTTCCTTTCTATTATTTTTATTTTTTTTAATCCTAATAATTTTAATTGTGATTGTGATAAATTTCTACCACCATTTAACCTTTTAAAACTATTAATATTTAATATTTGATTATCTTTATTAATGTATGTAATCATTGTTTGCCCTTTCCTAATACCCTGTCCCTACTGCTTAACCAATTATTTAACCTTTTTGAACCCTTATCAAATTTATTAAATTCATAAAGAAGTTCTTTTTTTTCTTGTAAAGGTAGTATTTCCCATAATTTAGCTACTGTTTCTTTTAAGCAAATTGTCTTTTCTTTATCTGTCATCATATATTACCCATAAAATCTACTACTAGTAATACTTGCCATGCTACCATAAGTATAATCATAGGAGCAAGGAAAGAATAAATTATATCATTATCCCTAATGTGTTTTAAGATTCTTTTTAGTCTTTTCATTCTTGCCACCATTTGTCATTGTTAATTATTGCTACTGCAAACCCTATTAATAAGGCCACTCCTACACCAAAAAATATTGATGATACTATTAATGTTATTGTCATGTTGTTATTATATCCTATCTACTTGAATAAATCAAGTCATAAAGGGGAATTAAACCCCCTTATGAATTAATTTATAGTTAAGCTACTGTTAATATTTTTACTTTACTATCCCTTTCATATATGCTTTTAATATCTGTTTTAATAAAAGATTCTTCTTGACAGATATTAATTTTGTGTTTAGATAATTGTTTAACAAGTCTAGTTATTGTCATTTTATTTTTATTAATAACTAGTAATTGTAATATACATCTTAACACTTTGGCATTTCTCCATAAGGTAGGACTAACTTTTTGTGTAGTAAATTTATCTAAAAAATTAGAACATTCTCTTTCTATTTCATTAGACATCTTATAATGGCCATCTTTAAATCCTTTTGCTACTTTTTGACTATAAGACCTAATATCCTCTAATGTTCTAATTTTATCAGGGTATTGAAGAAATGCTTGAATTTCCCATAAATTAGAAAAATTTACATCATAATATCTACTCTTCAATAATTTAAGTCTGGTATAGTTTGCTTTTTGCTTAGCCGTACCACCATCACCACCAAAAAATTTAAGGGCTTGTTTATTATCCCATTGATTTTGATTAGTATTTTGAGATTTCATTATTTCAAAAATTTGTTTCATATCATTGACATAAATAAATTCCGATAATGTTCTTAACCCTAAAGCATTATTTAATAAATATCTGTGTTGTCCGTCACCAATATACATCTTGCCCTTAAGTATACATATTGTAATTCTATTTAAATTGCCACCGTGAAAAGCTAAATCTTTCGCTTTGTCAAGTGTTTTTTTGCATACATAGGGTATTCTATTTGTATCAAACAAAAAATGTACTGCTTTTAGTTCTTTTCTGCTTATATAATTACCTTTTTTGATTTTATATGTCGGTTTTGAAGAGACTATTCCCTCACACATAATATCAAGTGATTTTTGTACTTCTATTTTATCTTTTTTTGTAGTCTTACACATAGTTTTTATATCCTTTCATAGATATTCTTAGTTTATATTTTTAGTATAGTCTTTTTACTTGAATAAATCAAGTCATAAAGGGGAATTAAACCCCCTTATGAATTAATTTATAGACTATTCATTTCCTTGATTCTTACTTCTTCTATTTCATCAACGTGTTTTTGATGCTCTTTATCTGCCATTTTATCAACAATTTTCACAGGACTTTTAATCATAATTTCTTCAATATAATTTAATTGTTCATTATTAAACTTTTTCTTAATAAACAATTCTATTATCTTGGCCTCTTTCTGCTCGTTTGTTAAATATATATCTAAAGTATTTCGTACTGTTGTTTCTATAGTCATATTATTTTTTAGTCCTTTCATTTATTTTAAATAATCCTTTGAAGTATCGCAGTAAAAACCATGTCTATTACCCACGATTTGCTCCATTTGCATATTTTGTATAAATTTATTAAATATATAAGGATTTTCTTCAAAGCTTTTAAATTTTAAGTCAGTTTTTATTTTACTTATATGCATTAAAGTCTGATTATAAATATCATGACTAGCTTTTTGACATTCACTATTATTAATATTTAAAGGCCTTTCATCTTTTATTTTATCACCCTTTTTAAGTTTTAAAATTTCTTTATTATCTTTTATTATAATCATATTATAGTTTCCTTTCTTTTACTTTAAATGTATATCCTAGACTTTTAATCCAAGTGATATCATTTAGTGTTAATGTTTTTTTACCTGTAAGTATGGCAAAAATTTCTGCTTTACCACAATAAGGGTAGTAATGGTCTGTACCAAAATTATTTCTTATAGTGACTTCTAGTGTTTTTTCGTCTGATTCCATAGTTTAATCCGTTTCCCGTACTTATAATAGTACGAATAAACCCTATTGAAAGGGCTTATTCCTAGTATTATTAGGCGTTTATATCTCTTATATAGTATTGAGTGACACATGATACATAATTTATTATACTTAATAAAACAGTATCATCAATATTATAATAAAGTTTTCTTGCGTGTTCTTCTTCTTTTACATGGCTACATTCTACATTTTCATCAAGTAATTTATAAAATGTATTTTTTGTTATTTCACTATATTTATCATATCTTCTTGCGTACATTATAGACCCTTTCTTTTTTCTGATACACTATTTACTTTTTTGAATATGTCAATAACTTTTTTGTTTTTAATACTTTCTAAAAACTTTTTTGAATCTTTAACATATTTTTTTGATAGGTCTTTATTATCAAAGATAAAATAATCTAATAAATTATCTTGTTTGCTTTTAATGGTCATAGTTTTTATAGTCCATTTCTGCCTTTTAAAGGCCTTCTAGCTATCTCATCAGTAGGTAGACGCTAAATCCTACCTATACGCCCAATTATAGGGCGTTTCGAATTATTTCAAGTAGAATCTTTTAAATAATCCTTCTTGATTTTCCTTTGCTTCTATTTCGTGGGGTTGATTCTTATAGGGGAAGTTGGCTAATACTCCCATTTCTTCACCCTTCCA
>Ga0208903_1000693_pt1 | contig 24293 bp, 52 predicted proteins | sample AntAceMetag02UKJ_FD_184769 | JGI IMG/M metagenome (GOLD analysis project Ga0208903, IMG submission 184769) | Saline lake microbial communities from Ace Lake, Antarctica - Antarctic Ace Lake Metagenome 02UKJ (SPAdes) (version 2) | ecosystem: Environmental > Aquatic > Non-marine Saline and...
ATTCTCTGAAACTTTTTAGAGATTTCTTTAGTGAATGTAGAGTTGATTGGTATTCTCATTATTTCTCTCCCCATATTAAAGTTATTACTATTGATAATACTAAAGCTAAATATAAATGTTCCATTATACTACCTTATTTCTGGGTCATCAGAAATTCTATTTTCTTGAACCCAATAATCTTGATTAGCTTGTTTATTAGCATAATAAAAACCCTCTTGTTCTTCCACAAGTTCCTTTAACCATGTAAATAATGGTATAGGTAAATTATTATTGCCATCTATAAAATCTTTTGTAGACCAAACATCATCTATATTTAAGATTTTTCTTTTTATATCTGCAACTGATAAATCTAACTCTCTACCCTCTAATCTAACTGTATATTTTTTCATTATGCTCTCTCCTTTTCAACAACACTCATATATGCACTCGTATCAACTTCAAGACCGTCAATCAAATAACTTAAATCTTCACCATTCTCACCAGTAACAGACCCAGTTGTTAAGTCAGCTTCAACTTCAGTAACTGAATCCTTTGGAACGGTCCATGTAAGAGTACCATATTTATTATCCATTAATATCATTTCATTATCTCTAGTTCCAATAAGTATTTGCATTGGACTACAGTCGTCTAACTCAACTTTTCTAGTTTCTCCATCTGGAATATGAACCATAGTAGCTATAGTTCCTTTTTTTATCATGTAGTGTTTTTTCATTATGCTCTCTCCTTTTTTTGTTAATATATTCTTATGAATATAGGAGTACGATACCATATCCACTCTAGGTGTCAATAGTTTATATTAGTTGTTATTAGTAAGTAATAGAGGGCTTATTTACTATGTTCTATCATTAATGATTTTTCTAGCTGAAGATTCCTCTGTAATTCGTAAATCTTTTAAAATCTTCATATGTTCATATTTATCTCTAGCTTGTTCATATTCTATTTCAGCTACCAATAAACCTTGAACATGTTTCTCATATTCAGGACTAGCAAGTGCATTTGTTTTAGCATCAGCATGACTTAAACCTTGATCTCTAAATCTTTTTAATAATCTATTAACAATAATAGGTTCAAGATATTTTAATTTTTTATATAGTTTTGCTTTGATAACTTTATTTTCACTAGCAGATTCTAGTTCAGCATAAGTTCTTTCAGTATCAAGAACATAAGTTGTGTTTTGTTTTTCCATTTTTTGTTACTCCTTTTTTAGTTAAGACACAGATACCCTATACTAATAACATTAGTTTTTAATAACATCTATGTTTTTTTAATTAAGACTAATATTTATTCTTTTTTTCTACTATATCAACCTTAATTATTTCTCGTTGAATATCTTTATAAGTTCTACCCAACTTACTCGCTTCCAAACTAACTCCTCCATGCTTGTGTACTTCTTGAACATAAGCATTGTTAGTTCGGTTAAGAGTATCAACGAGCTTTCGCATTTCCTCGTTCAACATTTTCTACTGTTACCCTTACTTCTTTTGGAATTGACTCTGAAACAGTTTTAAGTAAATCTTCTTCATCATCAGATTCCCATTGCAAGTCTTTGATTAATGAATCTCCAAACCAAATTCTTATCAAATACTTGTTCATTCATATTATATATGCAATTTTTATGAAAATGACAACCCTTTGAGGTAGGGGTAGGTGTATAAGACATGATCCGACTAAAAAAGGACTCTACCCCTATATGACCACCACTAAAAGGGAGTATCTTCATTTCCACCCTGATTGTCAATACCTTGATTGCTATTTTCAGATTTAGGTTTCCAAGGATTATCAATCTTTAAATGTGGATTTGGTTTACCACTCTTGTTATTGATTGAGTTTCCCCAAAAGGTAAAATCATAAGTTCCTGCTGGAATTACAATAGTTTCCTTTATTTCTACATTAGATGCTTTAAATGTAGGTGCTTTTGGATTATCACTCTCATTTTTATAAACATTTAAGTATACTGGTTTATTTAACATTTTTTCCTCCATTGTTTTTGTTTGTTTGATGTATTCGTCATATTGTTTACGAATTTTTTTATCATTTTGAAATGTGTCTTCATGTGCAATCTCCTTATTTAGTTTAAACTCAAGATAGCTAATAGGCATTTAATAAACATTTGAACCCTTACTTTTTTTCTTTTTTGGTTCTAGTTTTAGTATTTGACTGTTAACTTCTTCTATTTTTATCCAAATATCAGTTTGTTGATTGACCAAAGCATTTCTTTGTCCATAAAGTTCACATCTAATGCCATAGTTATCAAGTTTTTTTTGAGTTTCTGATTTTTTATTATTAACAACTATTTTAGGTATATATGTCATTATCTATTCTTTTATTTCTTTTAATATTATAAAAGATTGTATTGACAATTTTCCTTTAAAAATTAATGTTAGTGCTTTAACTACTAATTTTGCTTCTTCTAGTTTTTCATATTGAAAGGGTGTTTTGCCTAACATTTCTGTTTCATTAACAGTATCATTAAAAAGATCATTAAAATTTCTTATTTCTAATCCCTCGTCAGAATCGTATTTTTCCATTATATGGTACATATTATTTCTCCTTTTTTGTTATTAACTAAAATCACTTTGGTTTTTTCTTACAATATTCCAAGGGTCAGTAAGAAATTCTTTGAATTTACCTGCTGGTGTAACAGCTACAGGAACATAAGTATTTTTTAAATCATATAAATATCTTCCTATACCCCAAGATACTCCTGCTCTTTTAAGGGAATCAGATAAAGCACCTTTATCAGCTTCAAAGTTTGTATCACCTGCACCATCACTTCTCCAAATCCATTCATTGTCAAATTTTAAACCAAGTGAACATACAGTTTTAGAACCATAGACAGTATGATTACACTGCCAGTTATGACCCATAACTTCTGTTAATCTATCCTGTACTTGTCTTACAGAAAGATAAGCAAGTGCTAAAGCATACCACTTACTATCTTTTTTAGATTGAAATACTCTTTGAGTTCTCCAACTAACCTCGTTATGAGGAAATTGTTTTGCAAGTTCAAACATCATTTGACCTACATTTTGTTTATCATTTTTGTCCATTGTTTTTGTGCCTCCTGTTTCATGTTATTATTAAAATAGTAATCATCAGTATTTAATGGTGTGATCATTACTGCTTTCTCAACTGTATCACATACTTTTAAATAGTTTTCAATATTTTTAAATACATTAATACACTCTTGAAATCCTTGCTCAACTTCACCTTGCATTATATCAACAAAATTATATTTTTTGGGAGTACCATACAAAATAGAAGTTGGGGTATCGTAAAGTTTAGAATACAAACATTGTTGTCTAACATGACCAGCAGATGGATTACTTGGACATCTTAAAGTAGCTTTTGTATCTACAATACGATCATCAAATCCAAAGTCAGTATAAGCTACAATGGGATATTCCAATCCATATTTTTTGCCATCTACTACAACTTTTTTTTGATAATGATTTATTTTTGTTAATTGTCTTTCTTGAAGTGCTTTTTGAAATTGTTTACTTATTTCAATAGCGTTTGAAACTTCATCAACATCATAAGCAAATTTATTTCTTTTAAAATGCCAATCTGTAATAGATTCAATAGACTTATGCTCTTTAAATTGATTTTCTCTTTTCATTATATAGTAAGTAATAAATTCGGAAGTCAATCCTCTTTGCATAGCACCATTAGTAGGCTGTCTTTGTTTAAAACCATATTGATATAACCAAGCTGATTGATTAATCATAAATTTTTGACCACCAGAAAAACTATGACAGTAACCCTCTTTAATCCATTTGTTCATTATTATTCTCCATTCTTGTTATTCAAAGTATCATAACTTAATAATCCATTTTTATCAAATCTATCTATACCTTTATTTATGTTTTCCATGTTCTTTGTTGATTCTTTAGTATCAGGACGATATTTTACCTGTAATAAACTAATAAGTTCAGAAAAATGATACATACCAACAGAACATTGACTTAATTTTCCTATTAGTTGATTAAGATTTTTTTCTAATGTAATTAAATCATTTCCCTTAATTTCATTTTTTTCTGTTTCATTATCATTACATATTAAGTTCATACAGGTTTCTAGTTGTTGAATAAGACCAATAAAAAATTCATCACCCTTTATTCTTTTAGAAACGTCAAGAACCATTGCTTTCATTTCTGCTAATCTATCTATCATATTAACCCCAAGTTTTTTTTATATTCAGTAATAACTTTTAATGTTGATTCATCATCAGGTTTTATACCCAACACTTCAACACAATCTAAAAATTTACTAATTATATTTATTTGATTTTTTATGTTTTCTATTTGCAAATCATAATTATTAAGCAATACTTCAAGCACCTCATTATGTTCTTTAATTAATTCAGGTTGAGTTTTTTCTAACTCTTTCATTAATTTAAGGACCTTAATGCTCATTTCATGATATTTAGCAACCTCATCTGTAGAAAAGTATTTTGTTTGATCTTCAAATGTTTTTCTTACATCTTGCATAGTTGAACGAAGTTTCATAATTATCCCTTATAATGTAAAAGTTTATATCCAAAATCTTGCATACATTTTCTAGTAAAAGAACCCTGTCTTTTTATTAAAGAAAAAGGTGCATTTTTTTCCCACATATCCTCACAAGTTGCTAGATGATAGTAATATTTACCAGCTATATTTTTACCTGTATAAGGATCTCTACTTGCTTCAGGATTAATTTTTGGCTTGTATGCGCAATTAGTCAATATCAAGAATAAAATCAACGATATTATTTTTTTTGTCATGTTGTTCTCCATTTTTGTTTTTGTTATAAATTCCAGGAAACTCTGTTTTATATTCCTGGATATATTCTTCTACCTTACCACTCGGTATAGAATTTTGTTCTGCTTTTCTATTTTCTTTAATTAACCACTCTATTTTTTCTATAAGTTTAATCGTTCTCATTTTTATCTATTTCAAAAATATTAACTGGTTTACTTTTTGTAATATCAGATTTTTTATCAATCCAATATTTAGCATCTAATCTATGCGTAGGATCATTTGCTATTTCTTGCGATGTTACAGTAGTAACCTGTATCTTACCCTCTTCTATTAATTGTTCAGGTAAATATATATTATCTAATGCTTGTGAAATAACCATTCCAGGATCAACATCAAATTTTTTACAGTAAACAACAAAGTTCCATAATCCTAAATCGTTAGAATTTTTCTCATATTTCTGTATTTGTTGAAATGTTACATTTAACCAATCAGCTACAAATGATTGTGTTTTTTTTATCACTAGTCTTTTTTCTTTTACAAATGCACCAATGTTTTTCATAAACATTCTTTCTGCATTACTATTTGCTCTTTTACCCATAACCACCCTTTCTATTTTACTTTTTAAAAGAAAATATATTTTTTTTATCTTCTTTTTGTTTTGTTAATAATGTTATTTTGTTTTCCATGTCATCTAAACGAACATTCATTTCTTTTAATTGACCATTATAATCTCTACTATTACGAAGTAATCCCTGATATTCTTTTTTAAATAAATTTAACTGATATTCATTTACAAAATCAAGTTTTCTATTTGCTTTCTCAATAAAGTAGAACAACAAACTAAATCCAATAATAATTATTAATAATGATTCAATCATTTTTTAAATAAATTCTTTAACATCATTTTTATTTGTGCTGGAATACTTCTACTTTCCTTACTAGCAAGTTCCATTATTCTATCGTACTCATCTTTAGTTACAGGTATCTGTAACATCTTGTATGGTTTTGACATTGTCATTTCCTTTCATTTGATTTTCTATTTGATTTATAGTTGTAGTTTTATCTGTATGAAAAAAACTACCTTTAGCTTTTACAAAGCAGTGATAAACACTATTTGCTTTTACTAACTTTCCATTTATACGCATTGTAATCATATTCTCTCCATTTTTGTTTCTGTTAAGTTACTCAATATATTAATAATTGTCAATATAAAATAATAATTTTTATTTATTAAAAGGATAGGAGCTAACAAAGTATGGAGACAGGCACGATTGTGCTTTGTATCTATAGACTTCTGGGTCATTACTGATACCCAACTCCCACCCTTAAATAAGTGAGAGGAATTTGACTCTCTCAATAAACTGTATAATTCCATAATGTATCTTTTGTCAAGTTAAAAAGTTTTGTGTTCTAATTCATAATCATAATTATCATCTGCTTTAGGTTCTTCAGGTTCTATAATATTTGCTACAACCTCTCTTCCAGTTTCAGATTCTTTCTCTTTTTCAGTACCCCAATTTTTACATCTTATGTCATAACAATCAGAGTATTGATCATCTTTTTCTATTTCTAACTCGCAACCAGCTAAATACATTTTCTTATCTATCAAATCTGACTTATCTTTTGCTAGAACCTTGTACTTAACTGTAAATACAACATCTACTTCAACCTCATACTCTTTCATTCCAACCTGTTCTTTTGTGCAAGAGGTTGGTGTATCTGAAGATGATTTTTCGTGTTGAGTATAATTATCCCATCCCATTTTAGTTTTCCTTTTTTTGTTTATTTTCTAATTGTTTTCTTCTTTCTCTAATATCAGTTATTTCATTTTGAAGATTAACAACTGTATTCATTAAAGCAATCTCATAACAATATAATTCTTTAATATCTGCATCTTTTAAATTAATTTTTATTGTCATTTATCCTCCTCTATGTTTAGTTATCATTTCATCATAATGTGTATCAAAGTGATCTCTGCATACATTTTCTATTTTCCTGGATAAATCATCAGGCAAATGTTCTTTGTAAAGATTCAATTTATTACCATCAGTCATTTTTATTTCTATTTTCCAACCATCAAATAATAATGGTGTCATATCTGTACTCATAAGTTTCTGCACTCCTCTAATGTTAATTTATTTGATTCAAACATTATATCTCTTTCAATACCTAATCCAAATCTACCTTTGAAATCCTGTATTTCATCAAGACTAACATATCCAAGTTCTTTATCTTGCAAACAAGATAATCCAAAAGCTATTTTAGTTTCAGGATTGTATTCAGTTAAATACCAAGTGCCAATTCCTGTTGGATTAAAAAGTTTTAAGACAACTTTATGATTAACAGTTTCTGCCTTATCTTTATTTACCTCATAGTTTTTGATAAGTCTTTTTTCTATTTCTTTAGTTAATAGTTTCATAACTAACCTCCTCACCTGTTGCATACCAAATTGTATTGAAACCACGATCTGTTTTATATTCAGTACCTCTTATTGAATAAAGATGTTTTTCATCAACACTTCTATTGGTAATATATTTTTTAAAATGTTTTTGTGCAGTTGCAAGAGTACCAAATGGACCATAAGTATCATCATAGCTTGCCAGCTTATGATCTAAATTAGAACCACCATAATTAAGATAACAAATAAAGAATCCATATTTAGTTGGATACTTATAATGCAACTCTAGATATACTTCTTCTTTTTGTTTAGAAGAAATAATTTTTTTATGAGAATTATGTCTACTCATTATTATCCTCCATTTCTTTATTCCAAAGTTTTTCAAACTTATCATTAAAAGAATGAAAGTTAGAATCTTCTAATGCACTACAAGTTATTTCTTTGATAGATTTTCCATCATGACCGAAATAGTTAGTAAGCATTAAAGCGAAAGCATCTTCATCAGTCGCTGTATTTGGATTAGTAAAAGATAATTCTTTTTGCATTTTAATTGCAACTTGAACCATACTTTTAATTAACTCTCTTTTCTTGTCCATGTTTTCCATTTCCAAGTTTGTTATTTCATTTGTTTGTGTCATTTTTTTCTCCTGTTTTTGTTATACGAAGACGATACCAAATCGGATAGTTAAGTCAATACATATTATTAATAATTAATATTATTTATTACCAGCTCAGGTTGTACTGGTTTTGTTCCTCTATATACCCTTTAATATAAAATAATAATAACTATTGACAGGTATTGGTGCGATAGAGTACAGTATCAGAATAACTAAAAAGGAGAAAACAATGAAAATAGAAATACACAATGAAATACTAAAAATGAACAAAGATGAAATATCATCTATTGTAGCAACAATTAATATGAGAAGAAAACAATTACATGGTGAAGCTGGTTCTCAATTTAAAGTTGGATTAGCTGTTCAGTTTGGAAGACCGAATGGTAGAAAGAGAACTGGAACAGTTGAAAAACTAAATATAACTAAAGCTGTTGTAAATGTTGATGGTCAAAAATGGAGAGTACCATTTGGAATGATGGAGGCAGTTTAGTGAGTTTCGCTAAATACAATATACTCAAAAATGGAAATGTTCAGAACCTAACTATCAGTTCAGATTTTAATGCTGGTAGATTAGGTTTGATGAGTATAATTGGAAATATTTCAACTATGCAATTTCGTAAGGTAAACAATTTGTTAGTTGGTCAATCAGTTATTTTAAAGGGATATACAATTTCTTGCAGAGGCAAGAGTCCCAGCTTTAATGAAATGAGAAACAATGCTTGAAGATAAACCTATTATGAAAGACCCAACACAAAGCGAAGAATTTAAACAAATGATATTAGAAAGAGTGTTAGATGATTTATGTAAATTAGCAGAAAGAGATATATTTATAATGTTACCTGAAAATAAAGATGAAAGAATACCTTATATAAAAAAAGAAATAATAAAAACATTAGAAAGATTATAATGCAAGATGAATTTGATTTTGATAAATATCCAAATGTAGCTGGACACAGAGGTGTAAGAACCAGTATTCAATCAGCAGAAGAAATTAATCCATATATAAGCAGAATTAAAAAAATGATTGCTATAGAGTTAGAGTCAGTATTCCCTGATGGACTTACAGGTACAGAACTAGCATTAAGATTAAAAAAAAATATACTTACAATTAGACCGAGAACTACAGAAATGAAGCTATTAGGCATTATTATGGATACAGAAAAAACAAAAAAAAATGATGCTGGAAAGTCAGAAATAATTTATAAGTTAAGAGCTTTAGAGGTTATGGATTATTATGGCATTAAAAAACAAGATAAGAAGTAGAACACATCTACAATTTGTTTCACAACATGGTTGCACAATTTGTGGCAGAACTGATGTTCAATCAGCACATATAAGATATACTGGTGCTGGAATGGGAATGAAACCCTGTGATAGTTTTGTAGTACCCCTTTGTATAGAACATCATCAAGAACAGCATTCAATGAATGAAAGAATGTTTTGGCATTTATATAAAATAAATCCAGTAGCAAAAGCATTAGCACTTTGTGCTGAAAGTCCTGATAAAAAAATAAGAAAAGGTTTATTTGATAAATTTAAAAGTCATTTTGACTGGTCATGAAGTATGTAGTTATTATTATTATCCTGAATTTTTCAGGTGAAATAGAATATAGAAAATATGAATTTATAAATAATAGCAAAACAAATGAAGAATTAGTTTTAGAATGTTCAGATAAAGCTGATGAAATAAGAGAACAAATATCATATCATACTTGGAATTATAAAAACAAAGGACCCATGAGTCAGGGTTGGTATCTAAAAGATGATACAGGAATGTTAGTTGGAAGTATTTGTTAATGAAAGAATACAAGACACAAATTGAAGTATGTAAATTTTTATATTACCTCCAGGATAAATATCAATTTAGATATTTTCATATACCAAATGGAGGCAAAAGATCGTTACAAAATAAAATGTTATTAATTAAAATGGGATTGAAACCTGGATGTCCAGATTTAATATTAGAATTTCCAGCAGGTAGAATAGTCTACATAGAATTAAAATCAAAAATAGGCAGATTAGCAGATACTCAAAAAATTTGGTATGAGAATAGTGTCAAGTTAAGAACACCACACTACATATTGAAAGGCGACTTTGGAGATATTAAAGATGATATATATTCCATTGTAAGAAAACATGGTAAGTTTATTGAAACACAACCAAAAAGCGAAGTTGTAAAATGATAAAAACTATTATAAGAATGTAAATGGTGGAACAGGAAAAATTTATAGTATTACCTGAAAAATATATTTTTGATTACAAATTAACTGGTAATCAAATTAAGGTTCTATGTTTTTTTATAAAATACAACCAAATGTATAAAGAATTATTTTTTTCTGTTGATTACATATCTAAACACCTAGACCTTTCTTCCAGAACTATATCCAAAATTTTACAGAAATTCAAGAAATGGAAGTTTATTTCTTGGGTTAAGAGAACGCACAACTCCAACTTGTACACAGTACATATACAGAAACCACAGAAATGGAAAAAGGAGGGTCAAACACCGAGCAAAAATTACTCACTAATAAATACATATAATAAATACAATAAGGAAAAAGAGGAGGGTAAGAAAGAGGAGGGTAAGAACTATGTTAATATAAATATCATACAAAATACATTGAATAAAATTACAAAAAGGACTAATATATTTTATAAGACTAAAGTAGATCAAAATAAAAAATTAAATCCAAGAGCTATGTTGGAAAAACGAGCATGGGAAATGATTGGTAATATGGATAAATATGACCGAGAACTTTTAATAAATGGATTTGATAAAGATAAAGATAAATGGGAAAATTTTTTAAAAACAATTAAAGATAACAACTTTGTATTTTACAAGCCATACAAAAACAGATAGAAAGGTTTGGGGCAATAAAGCGAGAGTGGAAATTGTCCCTATTTATGAATATTGAAACAATAAGTATAACAGAAATAAAACCATACGAAAATAATCCACGAAAAATTTCAGATAAAGCAGTTGATAAAGTTGCTTTAAGTCTAAAAGAATTTGGGTGGCAACAACCAATCGTAGTTGATGAAAATAATATTATAATTGCTGGACACACAAGACATAAGGCGGCTGAAAAACTTGGATTTAGAGAAGTACCAGTTTTTAAAGCAGTTGGACTTTCTGAAGAAAAGGTAAAAGCATATAGATTCATGGATAACAGAAGTCATGAAGAAACTGCTTGGGATTGGGATTTAGCTGTTAAAGAAATTTCAGAATTAATAGATAAAAATCAAATAGACGAACAACTGCTTGGATTTGATGAGGGTGAATTTGATTATATTAAATTAAGATTTCAAGAAATGGAAACCGATAGAAATATAAAAAATAATCAAGAAGAAGGTGGTGATGAAACTGTTAGAACTTCAAACACATTTTCTAATCCATCAGATGAGAACCAAAGATTTGTAGAATTTTCTATCCTACTTACAGAAGAAGACAGGAAAGAATTATACAAAGTATTAAATAACATAAAAGAAACAAACAATTTAAAAACATTTGCAGAGTCTGTGATGTTTTTGGTAAGGAAATAAAAAAATGGAAACACTATTAAGTACCTCAACAGGTTATATTCTTTTAATTAGTTATGGATTATTCATGTTCGGAATATCTTACTTCTACTTAAAAGAATCTAAAACAAATACAAATTTTTTAGTATCAGATAGAAAAGTTGGTTTTATGAAATCAGGATTTTCAACTGCCGCTACTTGGATATGGGCTCCAGCTCTATTCATAGCATCACAAAAAGCATATCAACAGGGATTGCCTGGTGTCTTTTGGTTTACAGTACCAAACATAATATGTCTTTGTATCTTTGCATACTTTGCACAATATTTAAGAAACAAATTTAAAAATGGATTTACACTTGCTCAATATATGAATGTTAGATATTCAAGACGAGTGCAGATTTTATATATCATTAGTCTATCTGCTCTTTCTATTTGTCAGTTTGCTGTTCAGCTACTTGCTGGTGGTGCAGTCGTTACTTACTTAACAGGAATAGATTATACAGTCGTAACAGTCATACTTACAGCAATTGCTTTATCTTATTCATTCGTATCAGGGATAAGGGCTTCAATTATGACAGATGTTTGGCAGATGATAATAATACTTATAGTGGTGTTAGTAGTAGTACCTCTAGTTTATATTCAAGGAGGTGGTTATGATGTAATGGTCAAAGGCATTGGTGGTATCTCTGGAGAGTATTCTAATGTCTTTGATTCATCAGTTGCATGGTCATTTGGTATTGTAGTATCAATTGGATTACTTGCAGGACCATTTGGTGATCAATCCTTTTGGCAAAGAGCATTTACAACAAAACAAAACGAAGTCAAGAAATCATTTTTACTTTCAGCATTAGTCTTTGGTGTTGTTCCAATATTTACATCAGTAATAGGATTTATGGGTGCCGGTCTAGGTATAGATGCAGGAGGTAATGCACAACTAATCAATGTAATAACTGTTAGTGAATTATTGCCGACATTTATTCTAATACCTTTTGTTTGGATGTTATTATCTGGTCTTGTGTCTACATTAGATTCAGGATTGTGTTCTATATCTTCAATTGCAAGTACAGATATTATTCCTAATTCAAAAAATAAACTAACTAATGCAAGAACTGGAATGGTTTTACTTTCAATAGGTGGAATTGCTCTTGCTAATATTCCTGATATGAAAATATTATATTTATTTATTTTCTATGGAACATTAAGAGCATCAACATTAATACCGACAATTTATACAATAATTAATAAAAAAGTATCAGAACCAGGAATGTTCTATGGTATTACGACATCTTTAGTTATTGGTGTTCCAATGTTTGCTTATGCAAAATTTAATAGTCTTACTGATTTAGCAGTATGGTCATCTATATTTACTGTGTCAGCAAGTGGAATAATTGTCTATTACTTTACAAATTATGGTAGTATTAAAAAAAAGAGAAATTGAAACTAATGTTTATCAATCAGCTTTAGATAGATTTAGATATTTATTTGATAGCTTTGATAAAGTAGTTGTATCTTTTTCAGGAGGCAAAGACTCCACAGTCTGTTTAAATTTAGCATTAAAGATTGCTAGAGAAAAAAACAAACTTCCTTTAGATGTTTATTTCTGGGATGAGGAAGTTATAATGCCTGAAACTGTAGAGTATATGATGAGGGTTAAAAACGATCCTGACATAAGATTAAAATGGTTATGTATTCCAGTTAAACATAGAAATGGAGGAAGTCGTAGAGATCCATTTTGGTATCCTTTTGACCCTAAATGTAAAGACAAGTGGGTAAGAGATATTCCTGATTTTGCAATTACTGACATAAAAGGTTTTAAACATGGACATACAATTCCTGAAGTATCACATTTAGTTTATGATCATACTCATGGAAGAATAGCTGATGTTAGAGGTTTGAGGGCGCAAGAAAGTTTGACTAGGTTTAGAGCAGTATCACATAGGGTAAAAGATAATTGGATAACAGCAGCACGAAGTGGATATTCATATGGAGTATCACCAATATATGATTGGACTTCTTCAGATGTTTGGTTAGCACCAAAAATTTATAATTGGGATTATAATAGAGTTTATGATGTTCTTGATAAAATGGGTGTAGGTAAGAATGAACAAAGAGTCTGTGTTCCTTTTGGGGAAGAACCAATGAGAGGACTTTGGCAGTATAAAGTCGGTTGGCCAGAACTTTGGGCAAAAATGACAGGTAGAGTTTCTGGTGCATCAACATCAGAAAAATATTCAAGAACACAATTGTATGGATTTGGTGGAATAAAACTTCCAAAAGATAAAACATGGAAAGATTGGTTCTATGATAATGTCGCTTTATACGATATTGAACAACAAAAATTTATTCTTTCCAATGTTAGATCAGCAGTTGGAAATCATATAAATCTTGCAAGAAGACCAGTGCCTGATACAACTCCTGATGATATTACAGGATTATCCTGGAAAGGTCTTTGTATGATAGCTTTAAGAGGTGATATGAAAGGCAGAAGATTAAGAACAATGTCTAGTCATGCTGACCCTGAAAAGAAAAAACTAATAGATCAAATGAGGTTAAAAGATGAAACAAGGTATTGATAATCAACCAGTAGGAAAAGTCCAATGGGTTGATAGAAACACTCTAAATGCAAACGATTATAATCCAAATTTTGTAGCACCACCTGAATTGCAGTTGCTTAAAACTTCTATTATAGAGGATGGATGGACTCAACCAATAGTAATACTATCAGACAATACAATTGTAGATGGATTCCATAGATGGACACTATCTAAAGACCCTGAAGTATCACAAATGACAGATGGAAAAGTCCCTGTTGTAATAGTTGATTTTGATAAGGACCACCGAATGATGTCCACAATAAGACACAATAGAGCTAGAGGTACTCATGCTGTTCTTAAAATGTCAGAGATAGTTAGAAAAATGAAAGAAGATAATCTTCCTGATAAAGAAATTATGGAAAGACTATCTATGGAAGAAGAAGAATTGGAAAGATTGCTAGATAATTCAGGAATGACTATCAGGGGTACAAAACAAGTAGATGGTTTTGGAAAATCATGGGTGCCTACAGACAAGAAGTAACATTGTAAAGTGTGTAGGTCAAAGTCAATTCATCACCAGCTTTTATAGAGTTTTTACTCAATAGATAATATTTATTACCGATTAATTGTTTTTTGCAGTTAGAATCTTCAGAATGATTGATAAATCCTCCCAATGGTGTTCTTACAGGTTTATCTTGATATAAGATATGCGATACACCAAAGACAGTATTCATTTCAATATCAACAGTTGCAAACAATCCTAAACCCTCAATATTAGAAGATTTAATTGTCAAACAATCAGGCAAAGGTCTATAATTTTCCATATAGACCTCTACCATTTCTTTAGGGAGATTAAAACCTATTTTAAGTCTTGATCTTCAATATACTCAATACCTTTGCCAATACTTTCAGATATTTTATAAGATTTGTATTGACCAAATGTACTTCTTCCAAGAAAATCCTTATCACCATCAACATATAAAAAAACTTCATATGCACCATTTTCTAATTCAGCTATTTTCCATTGAAGTTCATTATGTTCAACATAGTAAACAGACAATCCTTTTCTTATACCAGTTACAGTAGCTATTATTTTCCTCCTTTTTTAAATGAGATTTCCATTATACCATCACCTCTGTCTTTGGTTTTGATATTAGAAAATCGTTGTTTTAATTTTTTTGATAAATTCTTATTGAAATCACTTTTAATATCTGATGACTTTTTATTTTTTGACTTTCTTGTTTTTTGCATTACTCATCTCCTTTCTTTTTAATTTTATAAACAAAGTTCAGATAATCCTTGTAAAATCCTCTTTCTAAACTTCTTGCCTCAATTTCCCAAGGCCTTTGGTTGTATGGAATATCCTCTGGTCTTACTGGAGCATTATCCATCCATCTTACTTTGATGCTTGAATCACTTTTGTTCCATCTGTATTGCAATTGGTTTTTTGCTTTTTGTCTTACATGAACCATTTCATGTGCTAAAGTTTGCAGTTGCGAATGTAAATCTCTTTTTGCATTCAATACAATCTTAAATTGTCTTTGTCTTTTAGAACCTGTAACTTTCATGTGACAAACTCCAAGAGTATTATTATCTAAAATAGTTTTTCTAACATCAATTTTCACATTGATAAGATTTGCTAATCTAGTACCCAATATCTTTTTTGCATAAAATTGAGTAGCATGTAATAAGATACTGCACTTATCTTGATTAAATTCGCCTCTAGGTAGAGAAACTCTAACTTTAAATTTACCCATAGTAGTCCTCCACTCTGTACTCCTCAACGCCTCTCATTAAATTAATTCCAGTATATTTAGTCAGTTTACCTTTTCTTAAAACATCACACTCTGCTAGACCCAACATGATAAACCAAGTCGGTAATGCTAAAGCTAGTAAAATAATTATTGTCATTTAATCTCCTTTTTGTTATTCTTAATCTTATCATTATTGGTAATAATTGTCAATAGTTTCTATTAATTATTATTAGATAAATAAGATAGGAAAGACGGGAGTTCCAGGAGGAACATAAGGTAAACATGAGAAATAGAGCAAAAAAAACAAAATTAGAAGATTTAAGCAGATATATTTCCAAGTGCATATATTGCAAAAAAGAAATTTATTCAGATCATTCATTTGTTGCGCTGGTAAAAACATTAGAACCTATCACTCATGTTTATGCACACTACCAATGTATGAAAGATGATGATCATAGTAGAGCTGAAGATAAAACATTTGAACAACACAACTATTGATTGCCTAGATATTATTTGATTTATTTAATATCATAATGTAGAAGTTCGGTAAGAGTTCGGTTAATAGCTTTTAATAATTTCTATGATAGAAAAAGAAACAGAAGAATCCAATAAACATTACGAGTTTTATCTAGTGTATCAAAACATGGGATATAAACGAACATTAAAGAAAGTAGCTGAAGAAGTCCAATTGACAACTAGAGAAATAGAAAAGATTTCATCAAGATATGGTTGGGTATCAAGAGTTAGCAAGTTTGACCAACAACAAGCACAGATAAGATATAACTCTATGAAAACTGAAATGGAGGAAATGGGTAAACGACAGGGAAGCCATGCCTTACAAATGACATATTCTCTAATAACTCCAGCACAAGAATTATTAAAAAGATTAAAAGAAAAAAAAGAATTAGATTTTGCAAACTTATCAGATGTAGAGTTAGTTGCTATAGTTTCAAAGATAGCACATCCTTTTAAAATGCTGACAGAAGTAGAAAGAGTTGCTAAAGGAGGAATAACAAGGGACAACACAAATCAACAAATAAATATAGAAGATGACTTTATTAAAAGAATCGGACAAGACCAAGAATCAGCCGACCTTGCAACTAGATTACTATCAAAAGTTAAAGATAGCGACTAGTCAACCTGGAGGTTTTGCTATGATGACAAGTAATTTTACTTGGCAGTTTCCAAAACATTTGCAGTATTTAAACACAAAATTGTTACAGGTTGCGAGTGGTAAAATTAAAAGACTATTAATTAATATGCCACCTCAACATGGTAAGTCAGAATTTACATCAAAGTATTTTCCTGCATGGTATTTAGCAACACACCCAAGAAACAAACTTATATTAGCATCATACGAAACATCATTCGCTACATCATGGGGTAGGAAAGCAAAAGAAGTATTTGATGAATATGTGCCTAAAATGTATGGGGTCAAAAGAAATCAAGACATAAATGTTCAAGGTAACTGGGAAACAGAACAGGGTGGTGGAATGTATTGTGTTGGTGTAGGTGGTGGTATTACAGGTAGAGGTGCAAATGTTTTTATTATTGATGACCCTGTTAAAAATAACGAACAAGCTATGAGTACAGTATATCGTGATAAAACATTGGATTGGTTTCAATCAGTTGCAACTACTAGATTAGCTCCTGAATCTTCTATTATTATTATTATGACTAGATGGCATGTAGATGATTTAGCAGGCAGGTTATTAAAACAAGCAGAATTAGATGGTGATAAATGGGATGTAGTAAGTCTTCCAGCTATAGCAGAACCACAGGACCCTTTAGGTAGAGAAATAGGTGAAGCATTATGGGAGTCCAGGTATACCAAAAAGATATTAGAAGAAAGAAAAAGAGCAGTTGGTGAATTTTGGTGGTCAGCTATGTATCAACAAAAACCCTTTATAAAAGGAGGCAAAGTATTCAAAGACCCTGTATTCTATGAAAAAGTACCAGATGGAGGTAAAACAATTATTGCAGTTGATTTTGCATACTCTACAAAAACATATTCAGATTTTTCTGTTGCTGGTGTTGCCAAATTTTATGATGGTAAAATTTATATATTAGATGTTTGGAGAGGACAGGTAGAAGCTACACACTTCGCTAGTATATGTAAACAGTACCAAGAAACTTATGAATCACCTATATATGCTTATATTGGAGGTACAGAAAAAGGTGTTGTTGATTTTATGATTAAAGAACATAACTTGAATATTATTTCACGACCTGCTAGAAATGATAAGTTTGTAAGAGCACAACCTGTTGCATCTGCCTGGAATGATGGTAGAGTATTAATTCCAAAGAATAAAAATTTTACTAACGCATTCTTACAGGAGATTATGAGTTTTACAGGATTAAATGATGTACATGATGACCAAGTTGATGTTTTATCTACATTGTATGATAACTTGCAAACAACAAAAAAAGCATTATGGAGAGTATCATAGATGGCAACAATATTAGATAATATAAAAAATATTTTTAACACTACAGATAAAAAACAATCAGGAAAAAAAGAAGCTCCTGTTGTTTATTATAATAGTTTAGGAACAGATGTAACTTACAAAGCAAGATACGATCAATTAGCTGAAGAGGGCTATCAACAAAACGCAATAGTATATAGATGTATCAATGAAATTGCAAATAGTGCAAGTAGAGTACAAATAAATTTATTTAGAGGTGATCAAGAATTAGATAGTCACCCATTATTAGATTTACTTTATAATCCAAGTCCAATGTGTTCTAGTGTAGAATTTTTCCAGGCACTATATGCTTACTTACAAATTTCAGGAAATAGTTATATTCTTTCAGTTGGTGGTGATAGAACACCTCCTACAGAATTATATAATTTAAGACCAGATAGAATAAGAATACAAGCAGGTAAAAGAGCTATGCCTACTGCTTATGATTATATTATAGGTGGTCAAACTGTAAATAGTTATGAGGTAGATCAATCAACAGGTAACTCAAAAATTAAACATATAAAATTATTTAATCCATTAGATGATTTCTATGGAATGTCACCAATCTCAACTGCAAGTATTGATATAGACCAACATAACCTTGCAAATAAACATAATGTAAATTTATTACAAAATGGTGCAAGACCAAGTGGTGCAGTTGTATTTAAACCTAAAGACGAAACAGGCGCACAAGTGCAATTAAGTGATGTACAAAGAAGTCAATTAGTAAATGACATCAATCAAAGATTTTCAGGTACAGGTAATGCAGGGAAACCAATGTTACTAGAGGGAGATTTTGATTGGAAAGAAATGGGATTATCTCCAAAAGATATGGACTTTGCTAGTTTAAAACATATGTCAGCAAAAGACATTGCATTAGTTTATGGTGTACCAAGTCAAATAATTGGAATACCAGACTCACAAACTTACTCTAATTTTGCAGAAGCTAAACTTGCACTATACAATGAAACAATTATTCCTTTATTGGATAGAGTACAATCAGATTTAAATGAGTGGTTATCACCTCAATTTGGTGAAGATTTAGAATTAAGATATAATATAGATTCTATTCCAGCTATGGCAGAACAAAGAAAAAGAATATTTGAATCTGTTACACAAGGAGTACAAAATGGTATTCTTACAAGAAACGAAGCTAGAGAACAGATGGGTTATGAACCATTAGATGGTGCTGATAGTTTACTTGTACCAGCAAACTTAATGCCTTTAAACATAGCAGGTGATGAAGAAGAACCAAAAGATGAACCTGATACTGATCCAATGACAGAAGAAGAACAAGAAGAAAGAACACAACAAGAAGAACAAGAAGAAGTACAATTAGATAATGATATGCAAAGTGCTGATGAAGAATTAGATGAAGTCATTAAAGCAGAAAGCGATATTGATACAGTACCAACTGATGGTATGGTTACAGAAGCTAAAAGAGGTATAGAGTGGAGAAAAGAATTTAATAGAGGTGGTACAAGAATAGGTGCTACAAGAGCAAGTCAAATAGTTGCTAAAGAAAAACTATCACCAAGAACAGTTAGAAGAATGAACAGCTTCTTTGCTAGACATGAGGTAGATAAAAGAGCTGATGGTTTTAGACCTGGTGAAAAAGGTTATCCATCCAATGGTAGAATAGCATGGTCATTATGGGGTGGTGATGCTGGTCAAAGTTGGGCAAAGAAAAAATCAGCACAACTAGATAGAGAAAGAGGAAAGTTTTTAGAAGAAGGAATTATAGAAGAAAAACAAGTTACAGCCGCAGTTAAAAAAGGATTACAAAACAAAGTTGATAAGCATAATGAAAAGCATGGAGATAAAGCTGGTAAAAGAGTTACTTTAAGAATGCTAACTGCTGTATTTAAAAGAGGTATAGGTGCTTACAGAACAAATCCAGGAAGTGTAAGACCAAGTGTAACAAGTGAAGAACAATGGGCATATGCTAGAGTGAATGCTTTTTTATATGCTGTTAGATCAGGGAGATTTAGAGGTGGTAAATTTGACCTAGACTTACTACCAAGTGGACATCCACTTGCAACATAGGAGTGAAAAGTGTCAAAATTAAAACAATTAACATCAAGACTTTTTATAGAAAAAGATGATGATAATAATCACGAAGTAGTAATAAGAGTTGGTCCAGTCATAAATGAAATGGAAGCTGTAAATATAGCATCATATATTTATGTTACTCAAAATTTAGATGTTACAGATATTATAAAACCTATTAACACAACTTTACATTAATGATTTATAACGAAAGACAACTTAAAATATTTAAGAATGTAAAAAGAAGAGAGTGGGTCAGACAAAATAGATTAAGAGAACCCTATATTAAACAGTTTACAGGTAGATTAAAAAATTACTTTAATAAATTAGGTAATGGATTAGCTGAAGATTTTAGCTTTGGTTCTACAATTATGTTAGAAATAAGACAAAACAATTCGTTTAATGAGTTAGTAAATATATTTAAAATACAATACAGAGTTGTTGCAAATGCTTTTAAAAATAACATGTTAAACAGGGAACAAAATGTTAAAGACTTTGATAGTGATTTTGAATTAGAATTAGAAAGATATATCAATGACAATGTTGCAACTTTAGTTGTAGGTATAAATGATAGTACAAAATTAAAAATACAGAATGTTATTAACAATAGTCTAGGTAATGGTGAGGGTATAAATTCTACTGGTAATGAGTTAAGAAATGCTATAGTAGGAATGGGTATACTTCGTGCTAATTTAATTGCTAGAACAGAAGTACATAGAACTGCTAGTTTTGCCAATGAAATGGTCGCTGAAAACATGGGTATAGCTGGTACTAAAAAAGAATGGGTTGCAGTAGCTGATGGTAGAACAAGAGCTACTCATATAGCGGCAACAGGGCAACAAGTAGGTTTAGAAGAACCTTTTATTGTAGGTGGTGATAGATTAAAATATCCAGGTGATCCAGCAGGTTCTCCAGGAGAAACGATAAATTGTCGTTGCGTATCTATTTACACAACGCCAGATTTCTTGTAGAGGTAGTATTATGGAAATAATTATAATTTTTTTTTTAGGTTTAGCATCAGGTATAGCAATTCAAAAGTATATCGGAATTAATAACTTGTTAGACCAATTATGGCAAAAAATAGATCAACATATTATTGGTAGGTTTAAAAAATAATGCCATTAGTAAAACCGAATGATAAAGAAACAAGAGAGGATTTTATGAGTAGATGTATGTCAGATGATAAGACTACTTCTGAATATCCAAAAGCTACTCAAAGATTAGCAGTCTGTAGCACACAATATGAAAATGATAAAAAGGAGAAATATACAATGGATGATATGAAAACAATGGGTGATGCTATTAAGACACTTACAGATGTTATTTCATCAAAAGAAAAAAAACCAAAAGATGAAATGGAAAAAGAAGCAAGAGCTGAAGATATGTTTAATAACGAAGAAGACGCTTTAGACAAAGCAAAAGAGATAGGTTGTGTAGGTACACACTCTATGGATAAAAATGGAAAAACAATATTTATGCCATGTAAAACACATGATGCTTATGAAGAAGCAATTAGCAAAGGATATGGTGATGAAGAAGAAGAAGATAAATATCACAAGAAACCTAAAAAGAAAACTGTTTGTGTTTGTCAAGATGATGGTATTTGTCAATGCGATACAGAAATTAAAAAATTAACTTTTCATTCAGAAGTGAAAGCTAATGATGATAAAGGTACATTTACAGGTTATGGTTCTATATTTGGTAATGAAGATCAAGGTTCTGACATTATGCAGAAAGGTGCATTTACAAAATCTTTAGAACAAAGACCAGCTTCAAAAGTTAAACTTCTATATCAACATAAAACAGACGAACCTATTGGAATATTTGAAACCATGTATGAAGATCAAAAAGGTTTATTCGTAAAAGGTAGATTAGCAATGGGAACTCAAAAAGGTAGAGAAGCATATGAATTATTAAAGATGGGTGCTTTAGATGGAATGTCTATAGGATTTAGAGCAGACCCTGATAAACAAGGATACAACGAAAATAAGAGAGGAACAAGAACTCTTAAAGAAGTTGATCTAATGGAAATAAGTTTAGTTACATTTCCAATGAATGAACGAGCTTTAATTGAGAATGTTAAAGCAAGTCAAAAAAGTATTCGAGAGTGGGAGAAAATCTTACGAGAGGTAGGAAGTCTTTCTCGGACAGAGGCGAAGATTGGTGCAAAAGCATTATCTGAATCTTTATCACAGCGAGATGCTGGTGATGACAATAAACAGTTAGCAACTTTAATTAATAAAGTGGCTGATATACTTAAACAATAAAACTAAAAGGAAACAATTATGGATAATAATGAAGTAAAATCTGCAGTTGAAACTCTTGGTAAAACTTTTGAGTCTTTCAAAGAAACTAACGATGAAAGATTAAAACAGATTGAAGCTAAAGGTAGCTCTGATCCTATCACAGAAGACAAACTATCAAAAATTGAAAAAGATTTAGATAGAGTTGCTGATATGGAAAAGAATATGAAAGTTCAATCTGAATCTCAAAAAGCTAATCAAGAAGCAATGGCAAGATTAGAGACTATTGTATCAAGACCAGACTTTGGAAAAGGTTCACCAATTGAATCAAAACAAAGACAAGTATTTGATAAATGGATGAGAAAAGGTAAAGAAAACTTATCACCTGATGAAGTTAAAGTTTTAACTGTGTCTAATGATAACACTGCTGGTTATTTAGCTCCACCTGAATATGTGAGAGAAATAATCAAAGGTATTATTGAATTTAGCCCAGTAAGATCAGTAGCTAGAGTTAGATCAACTGGACAAAGAAGTATTCAAGTTCCAAAAAGAACTGGTACATTCTCTGCCGAGTGGGTAGCTGAACAAGGTACAAGATCAGAAACTGCAGGATATGCTGTTGGTTTGGAAGAAATTCCAGCTCACGAGTTATATGCTTTAGTAGATATTTCTGAACAAGAACTTGAAGATTCAGTTTTCAATTTAGAAGCAGAAATGAATGCAGAGTTTGTAGAGCAATTTGCAAAAGCTGAAGGAAACGCATTTATTTCAGGTAACTCTGTTGGAAAACCTCAAGGTTTAATTAATAATGCAGGTAATAATATAACTACAGCAGCTAATGATGCTCTTGCAGCAGATGACTTAATTGGTGCGGCACACAATATTAAATCTGAGTACATGAGAAATGCTACTTGGATGTTTAATAGATCAACACTTTCAGCAATTAGAAAACTGAAAGACTCAAGTGGCCAATACTTATTCCAACCAGGTCTTTACCAAATGGGTGTAGGTTCAAGTTTACTTGGACATCCAATTGTAGAAGCGTCTGACTTAGCTGATATTGCTGATGGTACTGTTCCAGTATTATTTGGTGATTACAGAAGAGGATATATGATTGTTGATAGAGTTTCTTTATCAATTATGAGAGATCCTTTCACACAAGCATCTGCTGGAAATGTAAGATACATTGCTAGAAGACGTGTTGGTGGACAAGTTATATTACCTGAAGCAATAACAACAATTACTATTCAGTAATTATAATTTATAGGAGAATATAAAATGTCAATATACGATGGAAAAAGTGGGATAGCGATTGATGAATCATTAAACGCTATCGTAAAAGACGCAGACACAGATTGTACTGGTGTTGATTCTAATGGTTTTTCTGCAGTAACTCATGTAGTTAATGTAGGAGCTCCTGGAATCACATTTAGTGGAACTGATAAAGTTGAGATTGAATTAGAACATTCTGATGACAACTCATCTTTTACAGATGTAACATCTAATACAGATGTTGTAGGTGGAACTGTAGGTACTAATGGTCTATGGCAAACTATTGATGCTGATGGCGACTGTAATGCAGTTTACGCAATCGGTTATGTAGGTGGCAAAAGATACTCTAGAGTAGTTTTAAACTTTAGTGGTACTCATGGAACTGGTACTGTGTTTGGTGTAGTCGGTGTTAAAGGAAGACCTCTTTCAGGTCCTACTTCATCACAAGCTAATCAATAATAAATAAAATTTGAGGGGGATTTTACCTTTTGGTATTTCCCCCTTGAAAATAGAAATTTAAAAAGGAGTACATATGAAAATAAAAATGAAAGTAGACCATGTTGCAAAAGCTGATGATCTTGGTGGATCAACTATGGTTTATAAGAAAGATCAAGAATATACTTTTGATACAGAGTGGCAAATGAAATTAGGAACTAAATGGATTGATAGAGGAATTGCAGAAAAAGCAGTTTCTAAAATA
>Ga0208903_1000694_pt1 | contig 24285 bp, 20 predicted proteins | sample AntAceMetag02UKJ_FD_184769 | JGI IMG/M metagenome (GOLD analysis project Ga0208903, IMG submission 184769) | Saline lake microbial communities from Ace Lake, Antarctica - Antarctic Ace Lake Metagenome 02UKJ (SPAdes) (version 2) | ecosystem: Environmental > Aquatic > Non-marine Saline and...
GCCTCCCGCATCGCTTTGGCCACATTATCGACTTCGCTGATCGCTTCTTCGATTTTCTGACGCGACTCCTGCGCTTCCTTGATCCGTTCACGCTTTTCGTCGGTGACGGGAATCATGTCCGCTTTTTCTCTCGCGTCGCTGATCGTTTCATTCGAAATTTTCGCGGCTTGATCTGCTTGCTCCTGAAAGAGGGTTTGGTTCAGGGTCGCGACAACTTCATCCAGTTTTTCGCGAGCGGACTCGGTGCGCTCTGAAAATTCGTCGAGTTCATCGCGGGCCTGATCATTCACTTCGTCATCGCGATTCAGCTCCTGCTCGACGCGACGCATGTCGTCGCGGGCGCGCTCGAGTTCGCGTTTCGCTTCCTGAAGATTTTCGCTGATTTCTTTTTTCTGAGCTTCGATCGCCTGATCGGCAAGGGATTTGGCTTTGCGATCAATAATGATATAAATCGGCTCGCTCAAACCAACACCGGGACCGTCGTAGTCCGCCGGTCTGTTGTCGCGAACCTGAAGTTGCACCGCAATGCGGGTTTGCTGATCGGTCAGTCTGAGGGAGGGCAGGTCGAGAACTGAGGAGCTGCGGAATTGGTTCAGCTGGCCGACGGAAACCGGCAGGGCTTGTTTCTGCACGATGGGGTCTCCGGCTCCGTCCGGGGTGATGATCAAGGCCGCATCAAGAAACCCGAAATCCTCGACGATGTCGGCATCAATCGAGAGGCGCTCGGTCGGGCGGAGTCGAAGTTCGCGCATCACGGGGAGGGTGATTTGGACGATGGGTGACTTGTCAGGGAGGACTTCCAGTGGATAGGACACCGGCTCGTTGGCGAAACCATCGAGGTCGGTGAGGTCAAGGTGCCAGTTTCCGTTCATGCCGGTGAGAAGCTCTGTTTCCCAAGTCAGGGAATTCCCATTCACTTCCGGAGCACCGAGATCGGTCGCTTCATTCAGAATCAGTTTGGAGGTTTGGACGACCTTGTTCACCGTCGCGGTGATGCTCACGCGAGTGTGCGCGACGGCGCGGACCTCGCCGGTCTCCGTCACTGCCTCAGTTGTTTCGAGGGAGGTGTAATCGGGGTAGTCGTAGCGAATATTCAACTCCTCAATCGTCGGGGGATCAATCGCTTCGACGGTATAATAACGACTTAAGGCAGATCCGGCGCGGATTCGGTATTGGAAGTCGTCTTCCACTTGCGGGAAAGTGAGTGCGAACCGTTTCGTGCCGTCTTCCTCTTCACTGAGCAAGTTCATGCGCTCAACGGAATCAGTGCCGTCGGGGAGAAGGGTGCGCAGTTCGGCCCGCCGGAGGCGCTTGTGATTCACGGTCATCGAGATCGTGAGCGAATCTCCGGTCGCGATCCGGATATCGCAGGGATCGATCACGAGCGATTCGGCGTAAGCATTGCCAATGTCGAGAAAAGGGGCCATCGCCCGTGCCATGAGCGTCCAACTCTGACGCGGCCAGATAATGAGGGTGAGGAGAATGATTCCGGCAAAGACTCCTGCCGCGACGACAAATTTTTTCCCCCGTGTCGCGCGGAATTCGGTATTCGGATCAACGGTCCCGACGTCATCGACTGCCGAATCAACCACCGCACTGATGAGTTCCTGAGAACCTTTGACGGAATCCGGGTCGTCACTCGAGAGAAGCTCGACGGCGGTGGAAATTCGTTCCTGCAACTCGGGATGGCGGATCTCCAAAATGCGGGCCATCTGCGTCAGGCTGACTTTCTTTGAGAGAGGCCGGAAAAGAAACCACCAGGCCGCGACCAGAGTCACGGCCATTCCCGCAATGCTCAACGCCCAGCGCGCCGCAGGTGAGAACAGGGTCAGGGTGGCGTCGATCGCCATGATGAGGAGAAGGCAGGCGAGGGCGACCGCGAGGGTTGCAAAGAGTCCCCGGACAAAGAGGAGGCGCCGAATCCTCCTGATCATCGACTGCAATTTGTCGAGGATCGGCTGGGGGAGATTTTCAAAGGCGGCTTCAAGCGTGCTCATGAGAAGAGAGGGGCTAACATTAAACTAATCCGCTCCGACGTCGGAGAATCCATTCCGTGGTGAGAAATCCGAGAAAGGTGAGGAGAAGAGGCCAGGTGTCCCAAAGGGTGACACTGCGGCGTTCCTTCAAAATTTCGCGAGGAGAGCCGAACGAGGAAAGGATGGACTCGATTTCGTGAAGCTCGGCGAGATGGCCTCCGGTGAGATTAGTGGCGCGATTTAGAAAGTCCCTGTCTGCGGTCAGTTCGGCCAGCTCCACGGGGTTGCGGGAGGTCACGACGAGCAACTCAGTTTCGAGTTCGGCCGGCCCATCCGGAACGGCGGCGAGCGCCGCGTCGACCTCATCACCTTTCAGCTTCAGCTTGTATTCGCCGGGGTCGCGGAGACCGCGAAGGCTGGTTTCATAGATGCCGGAAGAATCAGAGCGATAGCTCAACTGTTGAGTCGAGAGTCGCGACCCGTCTTTCCAGACTTCCACTTCGACCTCGGCATCGACGAGAGGGCGTCGATCTTTGTCGAGGACCTTGGCGGTTACTTCGATTTGATCGTCCGGGGTGTAGCTGAGACGGTCTGTTCCGAGGCGGATCAGATCGTTGCCGGAGCGGAGATTTTCGCCCGCTCCCCATCGTGTGATTTGTCCCCAGAAGCGGTGGTGATAAGTGTCGCCAACGCCATAGCGGAAGCGCCAGGTTTGGTCAAAATTCAGCATGAGCACTTTCCCCAGCCCCGCCCGAATGGAGGTGATGAGAGCATTGTCTTTCTCGAGCTGCTTTCGATTGGCGAGCTGCTCAATCGCCGCTTCAACTGATTCCGGAGATCCGTCGGAAGCCAAAAACTCAGGCGAGCCGGCGGAGCCTGCCGCCTGGGCGAAAGCGAGGACCTCGGCTGTTTCCTTGACTGAATCGTGCTGGTAGCGCCAGCGCATTGGTTGAAAAGAATTCCAGCGATCCTGATTCAAGGCGCGGCTGGCCGATTGAGACGTGACGGGATGCCCCCGGCCTTCGGGTGTGAGGGCGATACGGAAGGCGGACTCGGGGCTCTCGAACTGAACGGCATTTCCGGCGGTATAGGTGACAGGGAGCAGGGATTGAAGCGTCTCACTGGTGTGGCCGTGTGGCATGTGTCGAAATCCGGCGACACAGACAAGAAGCGAACCCCGTTTCGTGACCGCATCCTCGATCGCCCGCCAGTCTGTGGGGGAGAGCGCGGAAGGAGGGACGTCACCGAGGATGATGACATCAAAGAGTCCCCATTCATCAGCATTCGCGGGCAGGGCAGTGGCTTCGGCTTCTCCGAAAGGACGGGTCGCGCTCGCGGCAAGGCGCGGTGCTTGCGGGCCACGATAAATTTCATCTGGATCGAGGAGGACGGATTGAAGGTGGACCGATTTGTCCCGACCGTAGAAAAGGTTTCTCAGGTAGCGGAATTCCCATCGTGGGAAACCATCGACGAGAAGGACATTGGTCCGGTCGTCGGTCACGGCGACTTTGAAATCCCAGGAATTGTTGTTTTGAAAGATCTCACGTGAGTCGGGTTCAAGTCGGATTTCGTAGTCGAGAATTCCTTTCTCTTCAGGGCGATGAACAAATCGCAGTTCCGTACGAAAACTGACGTCAGTGACGTTGATTTCGATCTCTTCGGCAACGACACCGTTCGCAAAAAGAGTGGCCTTCACTTTTTTCCCTAACAAGCCGTCAAGTTTCGCCTCAGCGGTGACAACGATCCGGTCATCAAGGTAGATTGATTCCGGCGCTTCGAGGCTGAGGATGGAGATATCGATCGGGCCGAGTTCGCCTCCGATCGGAATGGCGGAGAGCGGCGTGTTTTGCACTGCGAGCTGTCGGAGTCCGTCTTCAGGGAGAGTCGCTCCGTTGTGGCGCCCGTCGCTGAGGAGGAAGACCCCGGCGAGCGACTCGGGAGAGGTGTTTTCCAGCACTTGTTCGAGAGCTCCGGAAAAGTCGGTCTGGGCCCGCCCGGGCGAAGATCCCATTTCCCCGGACCAGTCCTGCTCCGCGACAGAGGTGAACTGCTCGAGGTCGTCGGCGAAGTAGTAGAGGCGAATGTTATAGTCGTCTTTGAGGCGATCTAAGAGGGTTGACTCGGTGACTGAACCCTGTTCATCGACCTGCTTGAGGGGGGACTCGAGAATGCGTCGGGCGATTTCGAGCCGCGGGGTTGCGCTGACTCGATCAATCTGCTCACGGGTGATGTTGTCGAGACTGTTGTAGAACCATTCGTCGGCTTTCGTGTAGGTGCCGGGGAGGGTGTCGATGATTCCGGCCAGTTCGGTGTTCGCGACAGAGAGTTGCTTCACTAACTCGTCTGCGTTTCCACTCGTGAAGGCTTCGCTGGATCGATCGAGAATACGGGCGATTCCGTCACGACTCCGTTTGAGGTAGTCATCGACGCGGGATTTCACTTCGTTGGGAAGATTGATCGCGGAGAGGTTTTGAAGCGTCGCCGTGAGCGCTTCATTTTCAGCTTTGACGGTGGTGAAGAAGTCAGGCAATTGCGCGGCCCGGCTTTCAAGCCCTGCCGCGGGACTGGGTGCCGAGGTGAGGGCGTTTTCCTCAGCCGCGAGTTGGGTGCTGAGTTTTGTAGCGAGTTGCTCGACCTGACGAAGTGGGGGGCGGTTCCCGATGCTCGTGAGTCCGAAAAGGGCGGCGCGATCCAGCTTCTCAGAGGGACTGAGGCGCTGGTCGGAAAGCAGCATCGAATCGGAGTGGTCGATGAGGATCGCCACTTCGCGTTCGATCTCACGGGTTTCGAGGAAGGAGCGGACGGGCTGCGCAAGAATGAGGATGAGAAGCGCGAGGGCTCCGAGACGCAGGGCGAGAAGCAAACGCCCGCGGCCCGGCTTCACGAGGGTTCGCTCGAATTGATAGAGAAAGACGATCAGCTCAGCGGTGAAGCCTCCCAGAAGCGCGATGCTGAGGAGTGGCCACGAGGTCGCGAGGGAAAGTGTTGTTCCCAGAAACTGCAATCCGAACCAGATCGCGGCTGAGGCGATCATGAATCCGATGCCATGCCACGCGAGACCAGGCCCAGAAAACTTTTTTCGACCCGCGAGAGAACCGATCCAGATGAGGAGGAGGAGGACGCACAGGGTGGCCGCCACTCCGGGCTGGAGGGTGCTGAGAAGATCTTCCCGGTTGTAATCGGCGAGGTTCAAATAAAGAGATTGTTAGGGTCAGAGTTTGCCCATTTTCACGAGTTGTTCATGAAAGGCCGAGCTTGGGGCGTCTTTGGATTCAAACTGAATCGTGATCTCCTCGCCGAGGCGGCGACTGTGGGCAATCCAGCGTGAGAGAGCGATTTCAACAAGGAGGAAAAAGAGGGCTCCGATCGCGAGATATTTCCAAAGCTCCTCACCAAATTGATTGCCGTTTAAAAATCCGATCAACTCCTCAAGTGTTTGTGGTTGTGACAGGGTAACGTAGTTGGCAAAGAAAGCGTAGTCAGACTCGGTCAATTTCGTGAGATAGCTTTCCGCTTCGTCTCGTTTTACGGTAAAGGGGACTTCGAGTTGATCAGGACGCAGGAAGTCCGCAAAGAATGCCCTTTGATTGTCCGGAACCTGGAGGCGGTAGAGGCCTGATGAGATTTCCCCGCGCAACTTGAGGAGGGAGCCGCCTGCGGCAGCGCTCAAGCTTGCGGTGCGGGTCCGACCGCCGGGGCCGTCAACGGTGTAGGTTGTCAGTTCGTTGGAAGTGCCGGCGGGTTTGTCTTTCGAGCTGAAGCTTCGAAAGTGATCTGTTCCGATGACTTCGCGGGGAAGGTTCTTTGTTTCCCAATAGAGAATCGCTTTCGCCTCGCCGGAGTCTTCGCGGAAAGTGGCTTTGAAGTCATACCAGCGGCCGGCATCGAGTTTGGCGTTGACGCTTTTTCGACCTCCGTCGTACTGGAAGTCGCCGATGCGTTTTCCGTCGAGCGAAAACTCAAAGTAGTCATCAACATCCATGGAGAATTTGTATTGTCCGCTCACGGGCGCCTGGAGGCTCCCGGTCCACTCGATTTTGAATCGATCTGAAGGCAGTCCCGGTGCGGGATTTCCGCTAAGCCAGTTGAAGTCGATTGCTTCGTCAGTGCGGGTAAAGGCGGGCTCGTTGTCACCATGGGCCTTGTAGTATCGCCCGATGAGACCTTCGCCGATGGCCTGTCCGCGTTTTCCGGAAAGGCCGATGTTGACCTCCCACCCCGGTTCGAGGTTCAGTTCGTAAGCGGCGGGATCAGCGAGGTGATAAATGAGTTCGTGGATGAAAGGAAGAAAGGACTGGCGGGTCACGAGATTTCCCGAAGAAAGATCGAGCGGGGCGCTGAGAAGAACGACTTGCCCTTTCCCAATCTGTCGCGACGAGAGAAAAACATCACCGTTGTTGAGTCGTGCCCCGACCGACGTCTCGCGGGTGAGCTGATCGGGAATCGTTTGTTTGCGGTAGCTGGAAAACACGGTCGTCGCAAAATCGCTTTTCGCAGGGTCGGCGATTTTCGTGAGCGCGGGATGAGTGAGGGTTTGAGTCGATGGGCTGAAGCCGCCGTCGGAAGAGGCGACTTCGGGGGCTTCACTCAAGGTGGCAGGAAGAAAGGGGCGCTCGTCTTCCAGTTTCCAATCGTTGTAAAAGTCTGCCTGAGTTTTGTTGCCGGCGGTGACGAGAAGCCCTCCTCCATTTTGTGCAAAACGAATCAGGGCTGCCGCCGTCTCCGAAGGAAGGCGGGGCACGTCACCTAACATCACAACATCGAAGCTGTCGAAGTCAGTCATTGTGCCAATTTTCGGAGCTTCGATGACGAGGGGTTCGACGAGAAACTGAATCGGATCCAGAGTCGGATCATAATCCATGTTGAAATCATCGGAGGCTTCGTCGCTCACGCCTGGCGTGTTCGCGTCGAGCGAGGGGTCGAGGGTAAGTGACGACGGGGCGAGAGCCACGGCGGCGAAGGCCGAAGCACGATCAAAGGGTCGCGCTGAGGGGCGACCATCGACAATGAGGACTTTCAATCCGGCGGCGACATTTGTTGCAAAGTAGCCGGTGTTGTCGGTCGCGATGTCGTCCTCCACCTCGAGTTGGGCGGAGAGGGAGTGGGCACCGGCTTCTGAAAACTGATGATCGAAGGTGACGGTCTGCTTTTCTCCGGGCTGGAGTTGCGCAATGGACTGATCACGATACTCGCGGCCGTCGTCGACTTTTAAAGTGAGCGCGCCGGGGGTGACGGCCTCGTTCCCGGTATTCTCGACGACCACGGTGACTTCGACGGGGCGATCAACGCCGACGATCTCCCGCGAGAGAGTCACCTCGACCACGGCGAGGTTTCGGATGAACTCAGGCAAGGGCAATTTGCGCAGCATGATCTGTGGCTCAGAGGGCAGATTCTTAAAGGCGTCGCGAAGAAAGTTCCATCGACCGCTTTTCCCGATCTCCCAGCCGATGTTTTGTTCGTCGGTCAGGATGACGATTTGTTTCGCGGGGTTGTCGCCCCGGGCGAGGCTGAGAGAGGCGAGGGTGAAGGCTTCGTAAGTCGCCGTGGCCCCGTCGAGCGGAGCGAGATCATCGAGGGCGGCGGCGAGTTCGGTGCGGTCCGTTGTCGGATCAAGAATGATGCCGGACGGAGAAGGGCCTCCCAGGATGAGGCTGAAGGCATGGCCTCGCGGCGCGCGCTTGATGAGAGTCCGCGCCTCTTCGACGGCGCGGTAGAAGTTTGTCTCGCCATTGCTGACGATTGACATGGAGGTGGAACTGTCAATAATCACCGCAATATCCTGCCGTGCCCCCGGGGAGAACCGTGAGAGGTTGAGGTGCTTCTCAAAAGCAATCAAGGCAACGCAGAGGAGGAGCAGGGCAATCGAACCCAGTCCAATGAGGCGTCGCCATTTGGGTTCATCATGAAGGACCACGGCGACGCCGATGCCGACAATCGCGAGGAGCAAGAGCGGGAGAATAATGATCCAGGGAATCGAGGATCCCGGCGGAATGAACGGTCGTGCGAGGGCGAGTGCGAGCATCCCGACGAGGAGGCAGCGGCAGGCCATGAGGAGTGCTTCTTCAAGCTGGATCCTGCGGTTCCGGATCGCGAGAGATTCAAGGAGAAAATTCATCGCGCCCCATTCGACAATCCGGTTGGAGCGTCGGTTCAGCAGATGGATCACGATCGGAATCGAGATTCCGAGGGCGCCGAGGAGTAATGCTGTGTTGAGGAAGAGCAATTGGTTGAGAAGTAGAGGAGGGAAGGCGGTGGGAAGAAAAGAATCTGATTAGGTTTTCCTTTGCGAGAAATAGGAGAAGAGAGCTTCGGGAACGGGAGTTTTTGTGTTCACGGGGACGTAGTCGGCCTGCATTTGGCCGCAGGCGAGTTCGATTGATTTGAGGTGTGCCTTGACCCGGTCGAGATAAGAAGCCCGGATCGTGGAAGGGTCGATGTTCAGTCTCCGCCCCTCGACTTCGAGACATTTGAAGTCATCAAATTTCTCGAACGGGAAAGTGATTTCCTCCTCCGCCATGAGGTGAAAAACGACGAGTTCGTGATTCTTGTAGCGGAAGTGATGCAGCGCATTTTTGATCGCTTCGGCATCGTCAAAAAGATCGCTGATGACGATGACAAGCCCGCGGGCAGGGATGCGCTCGGCAATTTCGTGAAAGGTCTCAGCACAGCGGGTGTCTTTGCCGGGTTTGGTCGCGCTAAGCTCTTCAAGGATCGCCCGGACTTGACTTGGTTTTGCGGCGGGGCGCATGTATTTTCGGATTTCCTCGTCAAAGGTGACGAGGCCGACGGCATCCTGCTGTCGGATGAGAAGGTAGCTGAGAGCCGCCGCGAGGTAGCGGGCGTATTCGAACTTAGAGAGATGCTCTTTTCCGCTCAGAGAAGTTGAGGAATCTCCGGTGTAGTTCATCGATCCAGATGCATCGACGAGGACGGTGACGCGCATGTTCGTCTCTTCGATGTACTGCTTAATATAATACCGGTCGCTCTTTCCGTAGACCCGCCAGTCGAGATTGCGAAGGTCATCTCCGGGGACATACTGGCGATGCTCTGCGAACTCGACGGAGAAGCCTTTGTGAGGGCTGGTGTGGCGCCCGTTGATGGAGCCTTCCTTCGCGGAGCGGGCCAGGAACTCAAGCCGTCCGATCATTTGAATGATCTCGGGCGGGAGGAGTTGAGAAAAGGTGGTGGCGTCGCTTTCCGGCATCGCAGGAGGTCGGGAAGAGATCAGATGTCGAGATCAGCTTTCGGCTGAAATTTTTCGACGAGCATGGCGACGATTTCATCGCTCGTGACCCCGGCGGCTTCAGCGTTGAAGGTCGTGAGAATACGGTGACGGAGGACCGGTGCGGCGATGGCACGAACGTCGGCAGTCGTCGCGTGGTAGCGGCCTTGCAGGATGGCGCGGGCTTTCGCGGCGAGGACGAGATAAATCCCGGCGCGCGGACCTGCTCCCCAGCTCACCATTTCGCGAACAAAATCGGGGGCTTCCTCCGTCTTCGGGCGCGAGGCGCGGGCGATCTGGGCGGCGTAGGAAACGACATGATCTGCAACGGGGACGCGACGGACGACTTTTTGCAATTTCAGGACGGTCTCGCCGGTGATCTGGGTGGTAATGTCAGCTTTATAAGTTCCGGTGACGCGCTTGATGATCGCCTCTTCCTCCGAAGCGGTCGGGTAATCGACGCGGATGTTGAACATGAAGCGGTCAAGTTGGGCTTCGGGGAGAGGATAGGTGCCTTCCTGCTCAATCGGGTTCTGGGTCGCGAGCACGAAAAACGGCTCGGGGAGCGGATAGGTTTCCTCGCCGATGGTGACGTGGTGTTCCTGCATCGCCTCGAGGAGAGCGGCCTGCGTTTTCGGCGGGGTCCGGTTGATTTCGTCGGCAAGGATCATGTTGGCAAAGATCGGGCCCTTCACGAATTTGAAGATCCGTTTTCCGGTGCTCATGTCCTCTTCCAGAACTTCCGTGCCGGTGATGTCGGCAGGCATGAGGTCGGGGGTGAACTGGATGCGTTTGAAGGAGAGGTCGAGCACTTCTGAGAGCGTCGAAACAAGGAGGGTTTTCGCGAGGCCGGGGACCCCGACGAGGAGCGCGTGGGAGCGGCAGAAAATCGAAATGAGCAACTGCTCGATGACGTCGTCCTGTCCGACGATGACGAGTTCGAGTTGCTTTCGCATCGACTCGTAGGCCGCCTTTAGTTCTTCGATGACTTCCTTATCGGAACTCCCGAGTTCCGCGTCTGATTGAGTTGCCGTTTCCGCCATGGATTTTGAGATAAAGTGCTGAGTAAAGGAGCCGTTGTTTCCGGCCTCCGGAGCATGCTGAGCATAAGCGTGTCCGAATCCGACTGTAAAATGTGATTTTCGCGTATTAGCGGGCCGGGATTCGCCCAAAAGAGCTATTTCCGGCCCGATCAGGTGACCCGATGGGGCCAATTTCGAGCGTGGGAGGAGAGGCGCTACTCTCCCGGGACGACTTCCAACTCGAGGCTCTTGATTTCGACGGTGAAGGTGGCTCCGGAATCATCCCCGTCAGCGAGCAGCCAGAGACCGACGGTATCGAGCGGCGTGTCGAGTTCGATTCTGATCTCAAACTCCCCATCCTCCCTAGGCGTCGCGGAGAAAGTCTCCTCGAATAAACCGGCGTTGGGATTTTTTCTCTTCTCTCCGAGCCATTGACCGCCCGGCATAAGGTGAAAGCAGTGGATCTTTCCAACCCCGTCAGCGGTGCCCGTGGATTGCGACTCGATTTCTTTGATCCAGTCTGGTGCCGCGATTCGTTCGAGAGTGCCAAGGCGCTTTGTCCCGTTTTCAATCAGGCCAATCCGGAGGAGAGCATCGTCCGGACTATCCATCCCTCTGGATCTGCGAGGGAGATCACGGTGGTGAGGATGAGAGGCATGGGAAAGAGGTTTGGTGAATGATCAAAGAAGAGTAGGTCTCTCAGAGCCGGGGTCAGCAATTCTGAACAAAAAAGTAAGTTCCTCTCGGAAGTTGTCGTCAATGGGGGAATGCGAAAGACTTTTTATTCCAGTTTGCTTTTCGTCGGCATGATCTCGCTTTTTGTTCGCCTGCACTCGGCGGAAGTCGAGGTGGGAGAGGTGAATTGGGGCCGCGATCTGAATGCCTCACTGAAATCCTCCGGTGAATCGGGAAGGCCCGTTCTCATCTTTTTTCAAGAAGTGCCGGGGTGAGCAGGGTGTCAACGTTTCGGTCGAGACGTTCTCAGTCATCCTCAGATTGTCGAAGCAATCGAATCAGAATTTGAACCGGTCCTTGTCTACAACAATCGGAAAGGGAAAGATGCCGAGTTGCTCAAGGAATTTGGAGAGCCGTCGTGGAATTACCAGGTGATTCGCTTCTTCGATGAGAAGAAAAGAGAAGTTATCCCGCGGAAAGATCGTGTCTGGACCGTCGAAGCGCTCGCGAAAAGAATGACTGAGGCTCTTGCCGCGGCGGACCGCCCCGTCCCGCTCTATCTCAAGGCTCTTGCCGGAGTTGCGGCGGCAAACGAGCCGGCTCAGGCCGCTTTTGCGACGCACTGTTTCTGGACCGGGGAGTTCCGACTCGGCGGGCTTGCCGGAGTCCTCATGACTGAAGCCGGATGGTTCGACGGTCGCGAGGTGACCCGCGTGACCTGGGACAGATCTGTCCTCGCCTTTGATCAACTGCTGACTCAGGCCACGAAATTCGACTGCGCTGATAAGGTTTTTGTCGGCAGTGAGGATGACCGGAAAGCGGCTTCATCAGGGCGGTTCAGCGTGCGAACACTCGACGAAAGCTATCGCCGTGCTAAGTTATCGGATCAGAAACGTCAGATTTCCGGAACTCCTTTTGAAAGATTGAACCTCTCACCCGTTCAAGCGACGAAGATAAATGCGTTGGCTCGAACAAACCCCGAATCCGCATTGAATTGGCTCACCCCGCTTCAACGTTCCTCTTTAATTAACTCTTAAAACTCAGATGAAACAGCTATTCTTCCTCACCCTTCTTGGACTTTGTGCCTCAGTTTACGTGTTTGTCAGTGCCCAGTCGGGACCGGCAACGAATCTGGAACTCAATCCGGACAGCGAAGACTTTCCTGAAAACGTGCAGGAAGTCACTTTCGGGGCGGGCTGCTTTTGGTGCGTCGAAGAATTTTTTCATCAAACTCCCGGCGTGGTTTCAACCCTCTCCGGTTACATGGGCGGAACGAAGGAAACCGCGACCTACGATCATGTGAAGACCGGACGCACCGATCACGTCGAGGTCGTTCATGTCTACTTTGACCCGGCGAAAATCTCCTTCGATCAGCTCCTCGATCGATTCTTTGAATTGCATGATCCAACGACGCTGAACCGACAGGGCGCGGATCGCGGGACCCAGTATCGGTCCGTGATTTTCTACCGGGGTGAAGAACAAAAGGCGGCTTCCGAGAAAAAGATCGCAGAACTCACCGCCGCTGAGAAGTTCGAAGACCCGATCGTGACCGCGCTCGAAGAAGCTCCTGAGTTTTATCTCGCGGAGGAGTATCATCAGAATTATGCACGGCTTAATCCGGACAATCCGTATTTGAAGAATGTGCTTTATCCGAAGCTGAAAAAGGTCGGCTTGGAGATTCCAAAAGCGGGCGGTGAGTAGATCACCGGGTTCGTTGAGAGGGCAGGCAGCGCGCCTGCCCTTTTTTATGCCCGTTCACAAAAGATTCACTAACTTTTCTTGAAGCGTTCATCAAGCGTTCACCCTGATTTGAAAGAGTCGGGGCATGACTGCTTACCACCCTGCGCTTTCAAGCGGACCGATCGCCTTTCGTGAGCTGCTCTGGTTCGGGAAAACACAGATTCTCGCCTGTCTCTTCGGCCTCCTCTTACTCGGCGGATTAATGCTGAGCCGCTATTGGCTTCCTGATGTTCCGCTATCCCGTTCCGATCTGCTTTTTTTCTACGCGCTTTCGCTGCAGATTGCTCTGATCGCCTTTCGGCTCGAACACAAGGAAGAGGTCGTGGTGATTCTCGCCTTTCATTTGCTCGCCACCTTCATGGAGTGGTTTAAGACTTCGCCGGCGATCGGGTCGTGGGCTTACCCGGACGAAGGAGTCATTTTTCGCGTCTATCAGGTCCCGCTTTTTGCCGGCTTTCTCTATTCCTCGGTCGGGAGCTACATCGCCCGCTCGTGGCGACTCTTCGATTTTCAGTTTCGTCACTACCCGCCGGTTTGGTTAACCATCGTTCTCGCGGTCCTCGCCTACGGGAATTTTTTCACGCACCACTTCATCGTCGATATTCGATGGTATCTGATCGGAGCTTCATTTCTCATGTTTGGCCGGACCAGTATCATCTTCCGCACCGGGGCGCGGTATCGGCGCATGCCTCTGCTCGTCGGGCTTGGCTTTTTGGCCCTCGCGATCTGGGGGGCGGAAAATATCGGGACCTATGCCCGGGCCTGGATCTACCCGGGGCAGGAAGACGGATGGGAGATGGTTTCCCTCCAGAAATTCTGGGCCTGGTATCTGCTCATGTTGCTGAGTTTAGTTCTCGTTTCCCTGGTGCGTTTTCGCGAGCAGGAGCCCGCTTGAGAATTCGCGTCGCGGGGGATTCGGTGATAGCGTTTCGGAGGAGTAATGATGAAAGCAAACACCAGTGGGACTCTATTTTCGGGCCTTTGCCTCATGCTTTCCACCCTGGCTTCGGGCTTCGATTACGAGTCGCTTGATGAAGCGATCCAGAGCAAGCTTCTTAAGGGCGAAGTGGCTCATCTCACGATGCGCCCGGATGAGACCACCGATCCGGACAAACGCTTCGTCACTCTCGCTCAGTTGCTCGAAGGTACGCAGCGGGAGATCTGGGACGTGATCCATGACAAAGAGGATGCCGAGCTGTTTGTCGATGGAGTGCTCGAATCGAAAGTCATCGAGTCGAGCGAGACGGAAATCCTCGTCGAGCAGAAAACCCATGTGGGAGGGCCGAAGGGCTCCTACTATTATCAACTTCGGCACACCCTGACGCCTTATTCCCAATCCGATTTCAAATTCGTGACCGGTGAAATGCGGAACGTGATCGGAAGTTGGTTCATTTTCGCCGGGCCGGATGAAAAGCGATGCCTTGTCGTTTACTCTCTCCACATCGATCCGGGAAGATTCGCTCCCCAGATCGTGGTGAAGCGCGGCATGAAAAAATCCATGCCCGGCACCTTGAAATCCATGCAAAGCGAGGTGCTGAAGCGGAGGGAAACGAGCCGTAACGAAACGGAGTGAATCTGTTATCTCGCTGTGTGAAAGTCTCCCTGTTCATTTTTTCGCTCGCCCTTCCGGCGCCTCTTTTAAGTCTCGACTACGAAAAGGACATCATGCCGATTTTCGTCGCGAAGTGCGCCGAGTGTCACAGCAATGAGTCGGGAAAGGCGAAGGGTGGCTTTAAGGTTGATGATCCGGCGCATCTCCTCGGGCGATTGACGAAGAATAATCTCGTCGTTCCCGGCGACTGGGACGCGAGCTATTTGTTCATCACGCTTTATCGTCCGCCGGAGCATGAAGACGCGATGCCTCCGGAGGGGGAAGGGGAACGACTCACGCCTGAGGAAGTGGAACTCGTGCAGCGCTGGATCACCGAGGGTGCCCCGATCGATGGCGTCACCGGAGAAAAAGGGGAGATGACGGAGTCCACGCCCGTCGAGCCTGAGGGCATGACTTCGATGGCTCCGCTTCCGACGGAATGGATCAACAAAGAAGGTAAAACGATCGTCGCCACCTTGTTGAAAGTGGAAGACGGAAAAGCTTTTCTCCGGATGCCAAACGGAGTCGTTCATCCCTATCCGGTCGAGAATTTGTCCGACGAGAGCCGGGCTGCGCTGGGGGAGTGATTCCAAAAACGCTTGCTCTTAATCCTACCCTTGATCCTGATCCCCGACGGTAACGTGGGGCTGGGAGCAAGATCAAGAAGGGCGGCTACTCGCGCGTAAGCTCTTTAACCTTGCTGAAGACAGCGGAGGAGCCTTCGGCGAGGTGCTTGCCGGCGGCATCGACGAGGACGTAGTGAGGAACGCTGTTCGCGACTTTGTAATCAACAAGGTCACTGCGATCGACATCTTTAGGAAGAACGGTGAGCCATGGGAACCCTTCGGCGGCGGCCCACTCCTCGGCGGAATCTTCGTCGCGATCATGAGAAATGTGGATCAATTCCACTTTAGGGTTTTCAGCGATGTCTGTCTTGTATTGCCCCACCAACTGTGGGACGGATGCACGACAAGGGGGTCACCACGAAGCTGAGTAGTAGAGAATGTAATATTCCGGAGCCTTGTCGAGCTCCGCCTTTTTGTAGCGATCACCGTCGAGGCGGTTCAGCTTCGCTTTCACGACCTGAGCTCCCACGACCGTTTCGGCGGCCGCTTCTGCGGGGTCCACTTTGACGGTGGCGTCCTCTTCGAGAAACTTGATGTCAGCTGCGGAAAGCATCGCTTTTTCAAAACTGAGCGGTCTTCCGTTCACGACGACGGTCACCATACCCGTTTCGGCGTTGTAAGAACGAAGCGTTCCCTCAAAGGTTTTGGCGCCGTCCGAGCTCGTCCACATCCGGGCCTGGGCACTGGAGATGAGAATCAGCGCGGCGAGAGTTGAAATCAGAATGCTCTTCTTCATGGACCATCACTATCGGCAAATTGTCGAAATGTCTATCCTATTGATTAGTTCTTTCGGGCCCAACTTGCTGGATCAAGCCGGTAAAATTCCTTCAACTGCTCGTAGAGATCGGGATGCTCTTCGGCGAGGGCCGCTGCTTCTTCAAAAAAGGTCTCGGAAGCAACCGCGAAAAATTCGGCGGGATTGGTCGCTCCGTAGGGATCGATGAGAGGCTCGGGACCTTTGCCTTCATTGACTTCCTCGACGAGTTCTTCGTAATTTCGTTCGAAGACTTTGGCCCACTGCCGATAGGCCTCGCGGCTCGCGAGGATGGGCACGCCGTCAGTGCCGTTGATCTGGTCGAGCTGATGGGCGAACTCATGGATCGTGACGTTCATGCCGTCGTCGGCATTGCGGCCTCCCGCGACGACGCTTTCCCAGGAGAGAATGATCGATCCGGTCTGCCAGGATTCTCCTAACAAAACACCGCGATCCTCTTCTTCGTGAAGTCCGAAGCGGCGATGCCCGCCGTCACGGAAGGCAGTGGGATAGACGAGGATCGATTTCAGTTCCGGGTAGTAACGATGATTGGGCAGGTGAACGATCGGGAGCGCGGCTTGAATGCAAATGATCGCGCGCATTTCCCCGGTGACTTCTTCGAGGCCGCCGCAAGCTTCGAAGTTTTTCTCTGAGGCTAAGACTTGTGCGACTCCTCCGAGAGCTTGCTGCAAATCTCCAGGCAGTTCGAAAAAACGTGGGAAGTCCTTTTTAAAAGCCTCAACCCAGGAATCGGGCAGGGCGGAATGCAGGAGCGTGCGGCGGCGTCTCGCCCGCTTCGACGCAAGGTGGATCGCGAATGAAAAGATCACGATTGAAGCAAGGACGAGAACGAAGCCGGTCATGCCCTTAGATGTCGAAAGGGCTCGGGCTGAACTCCAGCGGCTCGTTTCGATCGTGAAGAATGCTGATCAGGTAATCGGCAGGGAGCAATACCATCCACTGTCCGTCCTGATCGCGGGCGATCGATGAGCCCGAGGGCAGGGTGACCGAGGGAGGATCGAGAGGGCTTCGGCTCATGTCAGGCTCTTTTTCGCGAACCCACTGCGCGACGTTCCACGGCGAAATCTCGAGGCGGCAATCAACGTTGTATTCGTTTTCGAGGCGGGCCTTCATGACCTCGAACTGGAGGGGGCCGACGGCTCCTAACAAGGGTACACGCTGCGAGCTGTTGTGAACCTCGTAGGCCTGGGCGACGCCTTCTTTGAGGAGTTGCTCGATCCCGGAACGGTAGCGTTTGATCCCGGCGGTGTCGTTGTTGTAAAGATAGGAAAAGCACTCCGGCTTGAAACGCGGCATTTCGTGGTAAACGATTTTGTTGTCGCTCGTGAGGGTGTCGCCGATGAGGAAATCGTAGTTTCCGACGAGGGCGAGAATGTCTCCCGCGTAGGCTTCGTCGAGCGTTTCACGATCCTGGCCGAACAGCTTCTGGGCATTTCCGAGGCGGACTTTTTTGCCGGACTTCACATCGATGACCTGCATGTCGCGCTCAAAGACGCCGGAGACGATGCGAACGAAGACGGCCCTGTCACGGTGACGCGGGTTCATGTTCGCCTGAATTTTGAAGACAAAGCCGGAGAAGTCTTTGTGATGAGGATCGACAGGGCCGTTCTCCGAATTCCTCGGGGCGGGGCCGGGGGCGAGCTCAAGGAAGCGCTTCAGCATCAGTTCGACGCCGAAGTTGTTCATCGCACTGCCGAAGAAGATCGGCATTTGTTTTCCGGCGAGGACCCGCTCCATGTCGAGTTCTTCGGTGACTCCATCGAGGAGGTCGATTTCCTGCTTCGCGGTTTCGTGAATCTCTTCGTCGATGGATTCTTTGATCTTTTCGTCGTCAATACCGCCGACGGAGAGGGGGGCCTTGAAGGCACCATGCGGGGTCCGCTCGAAGAGGTTCACCTCGTTGGTTTCGCGATTGAAGATTCCGCGAAAGCGAGGTCCGTCGCCGAGGGGCCAGTTGATCGGGACCGGAGGCAGGCCGAGGACGCGCTCGAGCTCGTCGATGAGTTCCAGCGGCGGGCGCGAGGGGCGGTCCAGCTTATTCACGAAGACAAAAATCGGGACGCCGCGTTTCCGACAGACCTCGAAGAGCTTCAGCGTTTGCGCCTCGATTCCTTTACCGGCGTCGATGACCATGACGGCGGAGTCGACGGCGGAAAGAACGCGATAAGTGTCTTCGGAAAAGTCGTGGTGACCGGGCGTGTCGAGGAGATTCACGCAGGCCCCTTCGTATTCGAACTGCAAAACGGTCGAGGAGACGGAGATTCCGCGCTCTTTTTCCATGTCCATCCAGTCGCTCGCGGTTGAGTTCTGGTTTTTCCGCGCGGTGACGCTGCCGGCGAGATGGATTGCCCCACCGTAGAGAAGCAATTTTTCGGTCAGCGTGGTTTTGCCGGCGTCGGGGTGGGAAATAATCGCGAAAGTCCGGCGGCGGTCGATTTCCCGGGCGATTTCAGGGGTAACGGTCTGAGTGGAAGCGGTCAAAATGAGGCGAAAAGGGGGCTTTGAAGGGTTATCTAGCCTGTTAGATCTCCCGTCGCAACGGGGGATTTCGGGGGATTCATGATCCTTGCAAAGGGAAACACCGCAATCAAGTGGGGACGGAATCAAGTGATCCGCTTAAGCGCCATTGTTAGGGTGGAGAATAGGGCGGACGTTTAGGGTGTTCCAAACACCGCGCCGATGAACTTCCCTTCAATAACCGCAGCTCTCTCCGTCATTCTCGCTTTTTCTCTTCTTCCCTCTGAGATGAGGGCGGAAAAAGAGGTGAAAGAGCGAATTAAGGTAGCCTCGATTAATCCCAACCTCATGAAGTCTCGCGGAATTCCTGATTCCGGCTGGACCTTGCGTGATGACGAGGGCCGTGAGATTCAGGCGATGCTGCTCTCCGCTCACGGTGACATGGTGAAAATCCAGCGGGTCGATAATGAGCAGGAGTTCGATGTCCCGATTTCCATGTTCGATCCCGAAACGGAAGGCCGCATTCGCTATTGGATCGAGGAAGACCCTGCGGCGGTCGATTTCTCCGTCGGTGTCAGTGCCTCGCGCGAGATGGCGGACTCGTCAACGGTCGAACTCTCAGGGCGCTCCTACACGAAGAAGGAGTGGACTTACAAGGTGGTCGTTCACAACGCGACGCGAAATGATCTCAATGATGCGGTCGTCGAGTTTCGGGTGATCTATGACGACAACGTGAACTTTCTGAGGACGACACCGGTGCCGGGTGAGGGCGCGAATCAACAGGATGGTCAAGCGGTCGATCTCCCGCTCATGCAATTCAATGACGAGATCGAATTCAACACGCCGGTGGTGGAGACCGATACCTATGAGTATGAGCCGAGTCGTGGTGATCGTGAATTTCTCAAGGACGAGATCAAAGGGATCTGGATTCGCGTTCTCCGTCACGATGAAATCATCGCGGAGTACAAGAGTAATGAAGCGGCGATGGGCAGCCTCAGTTGGGACAACGAGGAAGAGGTCGAGATCAAGATCACGAATCGTTTCAAGGAGTCCTTCGGCGAAGAAACGGAGGAGTAAGTTGGGCTTGAACGTCGCGGAAGACGTCAATCTTCCGACGGGGAGAAGTTGGTCGTTTCCTCCGCTCTATTTGAGGGGTCAGGGAATCTGCCCTATTTCAACCCTAACAAATACGCGACAAGGTCCTGCAGTTCCTGCGGGGTGAGGGTGTGCTCCAATCCCGCCGGCATCAGCGAGAGCGGAATTTCGCTGATCGATTCGATAGAGGCTGCCGGGATTCGCGCCTCTTGTCCGGCGGGATCGATCACGATGACGGTCGTGGAAGTTCGACTTTCGATGAGGCCTACGATGTCGGCATTGCCATCGTTTCGTTTCACTTCGTAGGTATTGAAATCGCGGGCGATGGATTCGTTTGGGTAAAGCACTGATTCGAAGAGATCACGGGGGGAGCGAATTCGGCCAATCGTGGAAAGGTCCGGGCCGACGACGCCTCCTGTTTCTCCGATCCGGTGACAGACGAGACAGGAGCCTTTGCCGCTTTCAAAGACGATCCGTCCGGCCTCAGGGTCGGCTCCCCCGAGATCGTTGAGCAAGGTTTCGATCTTGCCGGCACGCTGTGATACCTCGTCACGGATTGCTTTTATTTTTGACTGCAATTCGGCGCTGAACGCATCGGGGAAAGGGCGGAAAAGTTGCTCGAGACGCTCCATCTCATAGCTGGCAAACGCAGGGGAGCGGACGAGGGCTTCTGCGAAGGCTCCTGCTTCCTCTTCGCTTCGGAGGACTCGCAGCAGTTGCATCAAAGCGGGCACTTCGACGGGGCTGAACAGATCAGCGAGTTTGGCGACTTCGATCCTTCGCGCGGCGGTGAGCCGGGCTCCTGTGAGGATGGCGATCGCTTCCGCCCGTGTCGTGGTGTCACGCTCTTCCTTCAGGATTTCGATGAGGAGTTGGAATGAGGCGTCGCTGAGGAGAGCGTCCGGTGAGGCCAGCGCCCGGGTCGCACGGAGGCGGGTGAGCCGGGGGAGGCTTTCTTCCTGCACGAGGGAAGTGAGTTCAGATTCGAAGCGTTTCCCCGGGTCTGCCGCGAGAATTTTCAGCGATAGCTCGCGGAACTCCCGGGGGGCATCAAGAGTGAGAAAGGGCGCCAGAGCGGTTTCCCAGTCGCTCACCACTTCGAGGTTGGGAGCCTCCGCCATGAGCCTGAGCGCGAGCTCCTTCCGGACGACGCCTTCACTTGTGATCAGCGAGGTGAGAAAGTCACGGATCGGTGGATGGTTCGCGAGGGTCGCGACGACGCTTTCCATCGTGAGGCGTCGCGGTTCATTGAATTCTTCCCACTCAAAAAAGCGATTCGCGATCGCGGCATCCCATTTCGAATTACCGACCGCGAGATCGGCGGCGGTTTTTCGTAGAACCGGGTCCCCGGAGTCGAGATGGGGGAGGAGGCTGAAAATTTCGAGTTCACCCGAGGGCATTTCATGAAGCGCTCTTAAGACACCGCTGATGACTCTCGGATTTTCCGATTCGAGACCGGCACGGGTCGCCTCAGGGTCATCGATTTCGATGAGCGCGTAGATCAACGAATGCTCTAACATGCGATCATTTTCGACGCGGCCAAGTCGTCCGAGGATCGCCCCGACGGCGCGATACTCCGCCATGCGGCCGAGCGCGACCGCGGCCTGCCTCGCCACTTGCGGCTCATCTCCGCGCACGATCGAAGCGAGGGCTCCGCTCAGGGTGCGGTTTCGCTCCAGCTCGAATTCCCGTTCCGCGGGTTCGTTCGCGGCGATTGATTGCCAGGTGCGGGTCACGCTGATCGCGTTGGCGGCAGTCTGCCGGACTCCGGGATCGGGATCTTTCAGCGCTTCGAGAATGAGATCGGTGGACTCAGAGAAACGGAGCTTCGCGAGGGTCCAGACAGCGTTTCTTTTCGCAGTCGGAGAGGACGAGGGAGTCTCAAGAATGCGCTTCAGCTCAGGGATCGCAGGATCTCCCCGCCCCGCCAGTTCAAGGCCGGCGCGGTCACGGATCCAGGGCTCTTCGTCATCAAGAAATCCGGAGGCCGCTTCACTCGTCATGTTTTCCCACGCGGGATAGACTGGTGCGCGGTAGGCTGTGTCCGCTCGTGAAAGGCGGTAGATCCCCCCGGCGACGTCCGGTTTCGCAAGGTGGGAAGTCGGGCAGCCGATGCGGAACCAACCGCCGGTATCGATTGCAAGAAGATCTCCGTTGTGATCTTCAAGGACATCGGTGAGATGCGAATCGGGCCTCGTGACTTTGAGGATTTCCTCTGTTTCTGCGGCAACAAATCCTGACCCTTCCCGAACAAGTCGGGTCCGGGTGAGGCGGGAGGTGTTAAAGTGAGAAACGATCCATTGATCGGTCCAGTCAGAATTCAGTTTTCCGCTGCGATAACGGAACATTCCTGAAACCGCGACATGTCCAAAATCGTGAACTTCGGGGAGAAGGTCGCCGGTGCGGGGGAGGTCTTCGATGGCCTGTTCCTGATCAAAGCGGGGATAGACGCCGCCATGAACCCAGTGCGTCAGCGTGTCTCCCCGAGGACGTCCGTAAAAAAGGTTCACCGTCCCGATGATTTCACCTTCGTCGGTGAAGTCGATCTCGACGGGGTTATCCATCCCACCCCCGGCAAAGGCTTCGACCTCGCCGCCGCTCAGCTGTGAGGACCAGATCCGCGCTCCTTTTCCGGTCTCGAGGATTTCCCCGGTGTCATGGTCAGGGATCGCATACCCCTTTCTTCCGTGGCACCAGAAGAGCCGCCCGTTGGGATGCAAAAAAGGACCATGAACATCAGCCGCGTTGCCGGTGAAATCGAATCCGGTCGCGAGTTCCTCCCGCTCCTCCGCGACGCCGTCACCGTCTTTGTCCGTAAACTTCCAGAGGCTGGGAGGTGACATCACGTAGAGTGATTCGTAGATCCAGAGGGCTCCCTGAGGGAAGGTGAGGCCGTCGGCAAAGGTGGTCGCCTTGTCAAAAATGCCGTCCTTATCCGTGTCGATGAGGAGCCGGATCGAGTTCGGTTTTTGGGTCAGGAGCTCTTCTTTGTTCAGATTAAGGCCCGCATTCTCGGCGACAAAAAGGCGACCCTGATCGTCGAGGGCGGCCATGACCGGATGTTTGACGAGGCCCGGCTTTACCGCCGACGTGACTTGAAACTCGTCGGAAACGATAAAGTCCTCCGCTCTTGTCGTTTCGGAAACGTAAACGCTGAGTGAAAAAATGAGAAGGAGAGAGCGGATCATGAACGTCGTCAAAATGCCAGAGATCACCGCGCCCCGCAAGGCCACATCAACGCCTCAAAACGGAGTCTTGAAACCCATTGCCCGCATCGCGCACCAGCCTTTGATCCCTTCGAAGATCCCGAAAGCTCCAAGCGTGCAAAGCCCGGTCCCCCAGAAGGCACTGTCTATCGCAAGGATCAGGTAGATGCCCGCCGCGAGGAGGAGAAGCCCGATGCAAATCCTGACGACACGACCGGTCCGTGAAATGTTGCAGGACCACGTGCTCACCAGCCGGCCCCTTTCGTCTTCGTCTGAATTCGGCAGAGATACATGTCGGCGGTGAGATAAAGGGTGGAGCCGTCATTTCCCCATCCGCAGTTGGCGGTCTTTTCTCCGGTGGAGATCCGTCCGAGAAGTTTACCTTCCGGCGAGAAGACATAGACACCGCCCGGACCGGTTGCCCAGATGTTTCCTGATGCATCGACTTTGAGCCCGTCCGGGAGACCGGGGAGGCCTTCTTTGAATGCTTCCGTGGCATCGTGAAGGATCCGGCTTTCGCCCAGGGTTCCGTCTTCGTTCACGGGAAAGGCTTTCCAGATCGCCGCTTCGGGATCTGACTGCGCGACGTAGAGGGTTTTGAAATCGGGTGAAAATGCGAGACCATTCGGGCGGGTCATTTCATCGGTCATGAGCGTCACTTCGCCGGAGGGATCGAGGCGATAGACTCCGCAAAAATCGAGTTCACGGAGCGGGCTTTCCCAACGATCAGGGAGACCGTAGGGAGGATCCGTGAAGTAGATTGTTTCTCCGTCTTCGCCGAGGCAGACATCATTCGGGCTGTTGAGGCGTTTCCCTTTATAATTATCGACGAGGGTTCGTTTGCCGCCGCCTTCCGTCATGAGTGAAAGTCGGCGATCCCCGTGCTCGCAGGAAATGAGCTGGCCTTTCCTGTCGAGAGCGAGGCCGTTACTGCCTGGCTCACCACCGTATTTCGCGACCCCGGTGTAGCCGGCGGGTTTCAGCCAGGTTTCGGCTCCTTTTCCTTCATCCCAGCGGACGACGCGGTTGTTGGGAATGTCCGAGAAGAGAATGTAACCTCCGAATTCGTGTCCATCTTCCGGGACCCAGACAGGGCCTTCCGCCCAGAGGAACCCCGATGAAAGGACTTCGATCTTGGCAGAGTCGTCGATCAGTTCGTCGAAAGCGGGGTCGAATTTGAGGACCTCACCGATTGTCGGGAAGTTGATCGAATCCTGAGCCGAAAGATGGAAAGACCCACCGAATCCGGCGAGAATGAGGAAAAAAGCAGGGGGAAGGATCAGTTTGCGTATCATGTTGAAGGGTTGAATATACTTCGAACCGAATGGTTAACAGACCAATGAGTGATAAGGCAAGCGGTAACGGCGCAGAGAAACGTGATCCCGGAAAGAGTGCGGACGAATTGTCCGGCCCTGAAGGAGAGGAAATTTCACTCGATCCCGAGTCCGGTGATCTTCTCGATCCTGTCGAAAGATGGTGGAATGAGGAAAGCGAAGAGGAAAAGGAGGAGCGCCAAAATCGCAAGGTCGGGGCGGGTGAAAAGAGGATTCCCCGTGAAGTGCCACCTGCTTTGATGGAAGCGCCCGCGCAGGAAGAGACCAGCGCGGTGGTCGTTCCTTTAACGGATATCAAACCGCTGACACCGATTTTGGAGGAGGTTGAGGAGCTTGAGGAGAAAGAAGTTGAGGAGGTTGAGGAGAAAGAAGTTGGGGAGGTTGAGGATGAGAGTGCTCCGGTTGATGAGCTTGATGAAATTTTTGGCTCTGCGAGAAAGGTAGAGAAGGCAGACGAAGCAGACGATGCAGACGAGGCAGACGAGGCAGACGAGGCAGACGAGGCAGACGAGGCAGACGAGGCAGACGAGGCAGACGAGGCAGACGAGGCAGACGAGGCAGACGAG